>ENA-OWPI01000008-OWPI01000008.1-marine-metagenome-genome-assembly--contig:-NODE-8-length-276717-cov-18.934312_pt1 | contig 276717 bp, 261 predicted proteins | sample MGYA00238138_ERZ651775 | MGnify/ENA primary metagenome ERZ651775 (study PRJEB26906, sample SAMN06265043) | marine metagenome | isolation source: Helgoland LTER site | place: Germany:Helgoland, sampling... | reverse complement strand
GACAACTTATTTTCGCTCATTCAAGAGGGGGGTATTGAGTCCACAAAGGAGGTTAAGCCTTTGCTAAAACAGCTACTTGATATGAAGAAAACTGAGGGGTGGACTGTTATAGTGATACACCACACTCCTAAGCGTTCTAATGGCTCTTTAAGCAGAAATGACTTAGCGGGCTCATCTAACCTTTCAAACCTTGTAGATGCCGTCATTGGGATTGGTAAAAGCTACTATAACGAAGATGAGTCAAGTAGATATATTAAACAGATTAAAGCACCTCGTTTTGCTGAGGTTTCTTATGGCGAGTTTAATGTTATATCGGCTAAAATAGAGAAGATAAGACCAAACTTTTTAGGCTTTAGTAGGATTGAATTAATGGACTTTGAGCAGGAGTTTAAAAATGAGTCAGAGCATTTAAAAAATCCCAATCAGCTACAAGGAAAAGACTTTCCTGTAAGCATAACTGAGGAACGGAGAGAGGTTGTAAAAGAAAAGCTGATTAACGAACCTGATTTTAATAGGACTCAGTTGGCTGATGAATGGGATACATCAAGACAGACCATTGATAAAGATATCAAGGAAGTCAAAAAAAATAATAGCGAACTTTTTAATAATTATGGAAAATGAAAACTGTAAGGAAATTTGAAAGTAATAGGCACAGACTGAACCCTACTTGTCCTTGTGGCAAGAGTAATAGAGATGGAAAGTTTTCTCCTCAGAAAGGATTTGCAGGAATGAATGTAGGGCATTGTCATTCTTGTGGCAAAGACTTTTGGGATGAGGAAGGCTCAATTATAGATGTAGCGGATTTTAAAGAGGATGTGCCTGTGTTTTGCACTCCTGATATGCAGGAACTAATTGACCATTTTGACGAGAGTATGAAGTCTGACTTTGCTCAGTTTTTGATTATGACTTTTGGAGAGAAAATGACGAAAGATGCTGTATCAAGGTATTATTTAGGAGTGTTGGATTCCGTGCATGGCACGGATCCAAACTCCGATGTAATATTTTGGCAAATAGATAAAGAAAAAAATCTTAGAGCAGGAAAGGTGATGAAGTATGGTAGTGATGGGAAAAGGCAGGGTTTCCCTAAGTGGTGGCATAAGATAAAGGAGAGTAGCTGTCAGGTCAATCAATACTTTTTTGGCGGGCATTTAATTGACGAGGTTCAAACTGATATTGGGGTGGTAGAAAGCGAAAAGACAGCAACCATTATGAGTATCTGTCAGCCTAATATCACTTGGATAGCTTGCGGAGGTACAACTCAACTGCAAGACAACAAATGCTCAACCCTCCCTATGAGCAAAACAATACTGTTTCCTGACGTAGGGTTTTATGATGATTGGGAACAGATAGCAAATAAGTGGGGGTTTGAGATTAGTAGAGAGTGTGAGTTTTGGCATAAAGAGGGCATACTTAAAGAAGGAGATGATATTGCTGACTACTACTTGAAATTGGCAGAGATTGTGAGCGCTGAGGTAGTTAAAACCGACCCTGATTGGAATCAAGAGGAATATGATTCAATTTTCAATATGCCTGAACATTATAGAAGTGATATCTATACTGGAAGAATGCCTAAGTGATTTAGAGTATTTTTATAGCAAAATTATACTTATATTTATTAAGTTAATATCCTTAAGCAATTAATAATTATTAAATTATTTTAAAATTAAACTATTTAATTATGAAAAAAGTTATCGTCGCATTGACTCTTCTGTTGGGACATTTTTTACCAGCCCAAACCACAGTTATTTTTAAGGGAACTCAAGAAGGAATGAGTAAAAAGGGTTTCAAAAGTGAAATCAAATCAAATAAAGAGGATTATAAGGAGATTAATCTCGGTAATGACGTCAATTGGGTTTTGGCTCAAAGCAATGGGATTTTTGAACCAAAGGACAATTTAATTGGAGTAAAATTTATTGCTAAAGGTGCTTTGTACCCCATAAGCGATTTAGGTGATGATGAGACAAAAAAGTATTTAGAACACACCGTAGATTATCTCAAAAATAATGGTTACACCGTTTTTTACGAAGACCCTGAAAAAGAATGGGCCTGGCCTCGTCTTTTTAATAAGTCTAATAAATATGGGATAGTTTTGATTAATTATCAAGATAAAAAAGCAGCTCATTTAATACCATTTGAGTGGGAAGTCAAAAAATATGAGAGTAAGTTTATTCCCTACTTTGAATTATATAGTCTTGACCCATTTATGAAAAAGTGGAAAGATGACAATATGGATCAAAAAAATTCAGACTTTTAATTTATAAAGGAATTTAACCACAAAACTGCGTTTAAGAACCTACTGCGTTTAAGAAAATCCATATATAATTATTTTGCCAAAAGTAGTATTGAAAAAACTTTCTTTAATCCTTCTATTTCTTTGTCCTTGTCCTTTTTTATTAAGCTTAGCCATTGTTTAAATTATAATATCTTCAAAGTAAGAAAATTATTAGGATTTTGTTATAATGAAATTAGGAACATTTGTTTCAATTGTCCTCTGTAGTTTTAGCTTATTTTCTCAGGAATATTTACCTAAATCAAGTGGGGAGATTGTAAAGCATAAGTATTATACTTTATCGTACAATGAAGTCTACGAACAAGCTAATTGGGTTCATTACAAGCTATATCCAGCTTTTTTAGGCGGGTCTACGCCCTGAACAGATTCATTTAAACCAGACCCTTTAGTTTCAACCAAATCAGCTCAATTAAGCGACTACAAGGGCTCTGGATACGATAGAGGTCACTTAGCTCCAGCAGCAGATATGAAGTATAATTCTGTTGCAATGTCAGAGTCTTTTTATATGTCCAATATGTCTCCCCAGAATCCAAGTTTTAATAGAGGGATATGGAAAAGACTTGAGTCATTGGTTAGAGGATGGGGTGAGAAATTTGAGATATATGTTTCAACTGCAGGAGTTTTAGGTTCAAATAACTTAGGTGCGATTGGAAAAAACAGAGTTACGATACCTTCTGATTACTAAAAAGTTATTTACGCTCCTGATAAAAACATAATGATTGGATTTCTATTATCGATTGCAAAGCAATCTGGAAGTCTTTCCTCTTATGCAGTTTCAGTTGATAAAATAGAATCTTTAACTGGGATTGATTTCTTCAGTGAATTACCAGATAATATAGAAGAGGAAGTAGAGTCTAAAGTAGTTTTGAAAAACTGGGATTTCACAGCTTCATCATCAGGGGGGTATAGCTCAAGTAGCTCTTCAAAAAGTGCATCAGCCCAATGTAACGGGATAGCCAAATCTACTGGGAATAGATGCAGAAACAAGACCACAAAAGCTAATGGTTATTGTTATCTACATTAGAGTCAGTCTTCAAGTTATGTGAAACCTAAACCTAAAAAAGCAAACTATGTAGGTAGGTGTAATGCAACTACAAAAGCAGGGTCAAGATGCAAAAGAAATGCTTCAGGAGGGAGCAGATATTGTTGGCAGCATCAATAGTTTTTTTCAGAAGAAGCAAAGGTGAAAGAGTCATATTTTTTGGGAGTTTTACCCCAACTGTAACCTCCATATCTTACCCAAGAATCTGAGTTCTTTATATTATCCGTAATAACGCTAACAGCTTCTCGGACTACCTTGCTACGTTTAAGAAGATACTGCGTTCAATTGATTAATAAACTGACTGTTACATAATTCTCACTTATTTAATACTGATTATCAATTAGTTAGATAATTTCATCTTCAATTATTTTAATCAAGTTTACCACCATATCTTTTTGTTCATTTAGAAAATTTATTGAAGTGTCTCTGTAATCGATTGATAAATCAAATGCATTATGAAAATTATTACTTGCATTCAATTTTTTGATGGAATATTGCATCTCTTCTTGAGAATGACTATTTACCCTAACCAAAGGGCTAACACTATTTACATATAATAGTTGTAAAGTCTCTCCAAACTTTGTTTGAACTTCTTTGAAATAAGAAGTTTTCTCATAATATTCAAGAAGCGTTATTTTAATGATTTTATTTTTAATTATACCATTAGATATAACCAAGTTATTTCGTTCTACATTTTTACTAAGTGGAGTGAGAATTGGAAAGGCTGTTATTGAGCGGTTTAAAATCTTAGTTTCACTCTCATCAAGAGTGTTGTTATTGAGTAAAAATATTCCATTTTTTATGAGATCATTTATCTCTGAAAACTGTGCAATCTTATTATTTATATTGTCTAAATCTTCGTTCAATTCTTCAAGAAGACTTACTAAAAACCTTCCTTGCTCTTCTTTAAATTTTCTAGATTCATTCCAATTATTAGCTTGAATAGCTATTGAAATACCAATAAAAACTAATAAAATTTCTTGGACTGCATATTTAAAAGTCTTCATTTTTGAATTCTGTTTTATTAATAAATTAAACCAATTTTTAGAAGGTTTTTTGTTCAACTAAATATATAAAATTTAAAATATTCAAAACCTTTGATTTTCTGAATCCAGATACCTCAACTCAAGTAGTATTCATTTTACGTTAAATTATTTTATTTAAACTTGAAGATTATTTTAATTGTATGATTTTCCATCACGTATCCCCACAAATCCAAGTACTTAATTAATAAAAAAAGTCAAGTCATCACTTACTTCATTTGTAGCTTATTTTACTCTTGGTAAAGAGCATTGTAAATCTTACTGAAGAAATGCCTGTGGTTAAAAGAAAACGCCTCTAAATGTGATTGGTGATGTTAGTATTTAAAGGTTGCATTGTAATTTTGATTAGTTACAATTTGTAGAATAAGTTGTACCTTCATCTACTACCCAAGAGGATGAGATTTCATAGTTTCTTGGAAAAAAATCTTCTTCTATCCACGCTGCGTTGTCATAACAAGATTCTTCTTCTTGATCAGTATTGTTTGGCAATCCTAAATCTGAGCAACTTGGTGGTATTGCATTTATCTGTGCTTCACTCAAAGTGACACAGCTAATCTGATTTCCGGTTGCTCTTAACCAAAGTAAATTTTCCAGAGGTGATACATCTAATTCATTTAATTGATTTCCTTCGATAGCCAAGTACTGAACTTTAGGATTATTTGAAAAGTTAATCCCAGTTAATTGATTATTACTCAAATCTGCACGTTCTAGCTTCACTGATGTACTCAAATTAACGATTTGTTGCAATCTATTGCTTCCTAATCCTAAAACTTTTAGACTTGAGTTTATTGGGAGTATAATTTCACCACCATTAGAATCATTTAAAACATTCCAGGCAACTAAATATTCAAGCTTTGACAAATGGCTTAGATCAAGCTCTTTCAATTGACCATCCCAAATTCGCAAGTTGAAAATATTGGGTGAATTTTTAAGGTCATAGCTCTCGATTCTATTATTGTGAGTGGTAAGTGAATACAAGTTTGGAGAATTCGATATTTCCAATTTTTCTAAGGTATATGTTGCGTAAATCCAAAGGTTTTCGAGTGCAGGGTTATTGTTTAAGTATAACTCTGTAATTGGATTAAATGGCAGGTCTATATTGACCAATTTAGTATTGTATGACAAATCTAACACCCCGGAAATTTGATTTCTAGCAGCACTAATTCCCTCAAGATTTTTAAACTCCTCAATTCCAACTAGAGCATTGATGTTTCTGTCACTAGCATTCAGATAACCAACTCCGGCTATGGAAGAGGTCAGTACAAAATTATCTACCACATCATCTAAGCCTTCCTCAATTAGGAGTTTTTCAAATTCCAAATCTGCGATATAGGTTTTGTTCTCTTCGTAAGTCTCGTCTTTGTTTCCTTCTAAGTCGTTTTGACAATTTCCTTCTAAATTAAGAGTAAAACTTATTTCAGATCCGCTCACTTGAATATTAGTTAATTCTCCTAATTTCAATCCTTGATTGTTTGCTAAAGAGATGTTTTCATCTGAAATGACCTGATAACTTCCAAGAAGTATTCCATTATCAGCAGTATAAATTTTAAAGGTAAAGTCACTGTTCAAAATGAGATCGGTCACATCACATTCACTTTTTTTAGAGGAAGAAACCCCTGCTTTTTTCTTTATTTTCCATTTCCCCACCCCTAGAAAAATATCCTGTTCCAAATCTATGAGTTGTTCTTTTTCTGAACAACTATTGAAAACTGCTAGAAACAAGATCGTTAAAATAAAATATATTCTCAAGTGCATTAAAAAAAATGAGTCGCTCATAATTAAGTGATTGAGTACTTAAAATTTGTCTTATATAAATATAGTAAAAACAAAATGACCTTTAGTTTTACAAACTTAATTAATTGATCAAAAAACTATAAATCAAAGATATGGGAAGAACAGCAGGAACGCCTAATAAAATAACAGCAGAAGTAAAAGAAAAATTAGAGAGTCTTATTGACGGAGTAGTAGGTTTGTTAGACATTAGCGAAATGAACACGAACCAAAGGATTTGCTATTGATTTTTATTCCTATTGTATTGCAGATTTACCTTTGTCTATTTTACATTACTGATGTCCATATTTACATTACTAAAGATAATATTAATGTGAATGTAATGCAAATTTGATGAAAAATAATGAAGATTAATGAATCCTAATAAAGTATTAAGTATTGTATTTACTAGGTTTATTGTGGATTGATGTGGTTAAATGAAAAAGATATCATTTTCCAATACAGAACTGCCCAAAAATAGTTCCTAAAATATCCTCATCGGTATCAATCTTTCCGGTGATACTTCCTATATGAAATATAGTTTCTTTTAATTCTACACTTAAAAGATCTCCAGGGATATCATTTTTGATCCCATCCATGACCACTTCCAATGATTCTAAAGCTTGTGTTAAGGCATGAAAATGTCGAGTGTTATTTACGATAACAGTGGAATTATTTCCTATCGTTTGAATGGTTTTGACTAGATGTTTTTTAAGGGGTTCTAAAAATTGCTCGTCTAGTGTAGATATTCCCATTCCATGAACAGATGCGCCTTCCTGTATTGTGTTCAATAACCTCTGATTGAAATCGGTATCAAATCCATTTATTGATTGATCAATTTTATTTTCAATCAAAACAATATTTAAATTATCATGCTGAAGTGTTTTTACTTCTTTTGAAAGTTCCTGAAAATCAGTTGTTCTTTCATATAGGTAGAGTAGCAGTGTGGCCTGATTGATTTTGTCTTTTGCTTTTTTAACTCCCATAGCCTCTACAACATCTTTGGTTTCTCTTAAACCAGCGGTATCAATAAATCGAAAACTAATCCCTTCAATAATTAATGTATCCTCAATTAGATCTCGTGTCGTTCCAGGAATATCTGAAACGATGGCTTTCTCCTCTTTAAACAGTGCGTTGAGAAGAGAAGATTTTCCAGCATTAGGTTTTCCTGCTATGGCAACAGGAACTCCTTTTTTGATGACATTCCCATATGCAAAGGATAACTTTAAGGTATTTATGTCCTTGTGTAAAGCGCGTAATAATTGGCTGAGTTGATCTTTATTTGCAAAGTTGACCTCTTCTTCACTAAAGTCAAGTTCAAGCTCAATGAGGGCCTTAAACTGAATGAGTTGCTGACGTAACTCTTCCATATTTTGTGAAAAACCACCTCGCATTTGTTGCATAGCAATTGTGTGGGCAGCTTCATTCTCGGAGGCAATGATATCTGCAACCGCTTCAGCTTGACTCAAGTCCATTTTTTTATTTAAATAGGCTCTGAGTGTAAATTCTCCAGCTTGAGCTGGTAAAATACCTTCCCCTAAAAAGGATGTGATTATTTTTTGTTGAATATAAGACGAACCATGACAAGAAATTTCAACAACATCTTCTCCGGTATAGGAATGAGGTCCTTTAAAAAAAGTAATTAGAACTTCATCTATCAGTTGGTTACCTACTTTAAAATCTCCTAAAAAAGCAGTGTTAGGAATAATTTCATTCCAACTTTTCTTAGATTTAGTATGAATAAAATAAGCTGCCTTTTCTATCGCTAATAGTCCAGAAAGACGAATGACACCTATAGCACCACTCCCTTGTGGCGTGGATAGAGCAATAATGGTTCCTTCGCTGAGCATAGTTTAAATCGTTTTTGTGAAAGTTGCTCTTTTTTTATGTTGACGATTTTCATAATTCTTCCAAAGCTTTTGAATGGCAGTATTTTCCTCTAGTTCGGGATTCGTTTCAACAATTGTAATATTTTTTTTATTAAAAAGCTTTTGGACCTCATTGAAAATTATGGCAGTAATTCCCTTATTTTGAAATTCAGGATGTACTCCAATGAGATAAAAGGAAGCTCGATTATTGAACCACAAGGCTTTTAATAAGTGTATTGAGTTAAATATATTGATCTTTCCATTTACTTTCTGTAAGGCAGAAGCAAATGAGGGCATTGTAATGGCAAAAGCGATAAGGCGTTCATTTTTATCAACAACACACTTAATGAAATCTGGATTGATGAATTTAAAATAACGATCCTTATAGTGCTGTACTTGATAATCTTGAATTGGAACAAAAGTCTGAAGATTTTTATAGGTCTCTCCTAATAATTCAAACATTTGATCTACATAAGGTAAAATGTCTTTTCGTTTTTTAAATTCTAATAGCCTTAAATGATAGCGCTCCATGATTACACTAGAAAAACGTTTTACTTTTTCAGGAGATGTTTCAAAGTCAGAAATTTTAATTTCATATTCTACCCATTTTGCCTGAATTGTATAGTTCAATGCCTCAAAATGCTTCTGATAATATGGCGCATTGTAAAGGGTAATCATTGTATTCCTTTCGTCAAACCCTTCAATTAGTAAACCTGCTTTGTCAAGATTTGAAAAACCGACTGGGCCTTCAATATAGTCTAGTTGATATTCCTTACCGAATGCAACAACTTGATCCATAAGTAGCTCAGTAACACTTAGATCATCTATTACATCAAACCAACCAAAGCGAACTTTTGATTTTTGCAATTCTTTTACTTCAATCCAATTGACCATAGCTGCAATTCGCCCCACCACTTTATCTCCTTGATAAGCAAGGTAAAATCGTGCATCTGCATTTTGGTATACAGGATTAGTTTTAGGATCAATTGTTTCGATTTCCTCATTTATGATAGGAGGTACCCAACAAGGATTGTTTTTATACAATTCAAAAGGGAACATGACAAAAGTCTTGTAGTCTTTTATTGTATTAATTTCTTTAATAATAACTTTTTGATACATAAAAGTTAATTTCTTGCTTTACGATTTCTTTTGCGTTCTCCTTTGGTGTTTTTCTTTAAGGTTTTTTTTAATTCACGTTCACCTTTTTTTAACGCTTTTTGCTCTTTTTCTTCTGAAGAAACATAATCTTCATGGAAATCAAGCCTGTAAGAAACACCAATATTAACAAGCAGTTGACTTGGTGTTGTCTTTGTGTTTGCCCCGATTGTGCCTTCTATCTGTATATTGTCTGAATATAGATAGGCAGCCCCCAGCCTAAATAGATAATCATTAAATAAATCACTTTTTTGACCTTGATGTTCTAAATAAATAGACCAAAATGGATCTAACGAGTGTGTTAGGGTAAGAATATAGCTCATTTCAGGGTAATCTGAAAAGTATCGGTCATAAGTGAAATTAGTAACAAAAACCCAAGTTCCTAAAAAATGAGATTGGGTAGCTAAAGTTCCACGTAAATTAAAAAAAGGTTCTTTGTCTAATGGAACATTTAGATTTTGATAAAAAATGGGGCGATATAAATTACCAAAAATATTATTGTAAGGAAAAGGGTTGTTACTTTCAAAATTAATATTTGTTCCTAGGGTAAGAGAAACAGCTGGAATAAGTTCACGAAGCTTGAATCCATTGTTTGCTTTCCAGCTATATACATTGGTGCTTTTTTCTTTTTTGAATGGATCGTATAATAAATATTTTACCCCAATAAAATTTTGCAAAAAGCCCTTGCGAGTACTAAGGCTAGGGATACTATTAATCTTAGAGTTCAATGTGCCTAAAATGTATTTCCCCTCATAGGTCAATTCAAGTGTTTCCATTAAAAAACCCCATCGTAATGAAAGAAAACCAACCCCTCCATCAAAAGTTGAGTTGTTATAACCTGAATGTGCATAGTGTCTGTATGCAATCCCTACTTCAGCTTGAACAACATCTTTTCCTACTGCAAAGGCACCAATAGATAGACCTGGTCTATTCGAGTTAATTTGATCGGTATATTGCGCTTCTATAAAAAAAGAGATGAATAAAAAGAAGCAGATTATAGGATTCCTTTGCATCTTACAAATATAGAATAACTATACATTATAACGGATTATTGAATGCTGTTAATCATTTGTAAATTTTATTTGGTTCCAATGGAATTAGTTACTTTTGTTATATAAAATATAGGGTGTGCTTTTTAAAATAATATTTATCTTTTTGTGTATAGTTTATCTCTTAAGATTGCTATCTCCTTTTTTGTTTAAACTTCTTTTTACAAGTGTTGTAAAAAAAGCAGCATCACAACAACAGGCAAAACCAAGTCAATCTAGCGCTAAGCCAAAGCAGGATAAGACTTCGTCGGATTCTTTAGGAGATTATATAGACTATGAGGAAGTTGAATAAAGACGCTATTCGTTCACTTATAATGCCCCATGGATTAGTTGTTTTTGGTCTTGTTCTAATTTCCATTTTATTTTATTATCCTTTACTAAATGGTAAGACTTTGCTTCAATCAGATATCCGCCAATATGAGGGCATGTCAAAAGAGTTGAAAGAGTATCGTTCAGAAACTGGAGAGGAAACCTATTGGGTCAACAATGCATTTGGAGGAATGCCCACCTATCAATTGGGGGCAAAATATCCTGCTGATTTCCTAAGTCCTATCTATTCATTTTTTAGAATTCTCCCACGACCAGCACATATTCTTTTTCTCTATTTATTTGGAGCTTACATTTTACTGTTGGTACTCAATATTCCGTGGCCTTCTGCGCTTTTTGGTTCTTTAGCATTTGGGTTTTCAACATATTTGTTAATTATCCTTCAGGTAGGTCACAATACCAAAGCGTTAGCAGTAAGTTTTATTCCCTTTGTTTTATCAGGTTTGTTATTGGTGTTTCAACGAAAGCGCTTGTTGGGTTTTATACTTATGACCCTTGCGCTAGGAATGCAAATCCGTGCAAACCACTATCAGATGACCTATTATTTATTAATATTGATGGGCATTTTTGTGATTGTTTTTGGTATTCAAGCCTTGAAAGAAAACCGCGTAAAAATATTTGCGAGTTCTATAGGTCTACTATTTCTCTCAGGAATACTTTCACTGGGTTTTAATGCAACACCACTGCTTACTACAGCTGAATACACAAAGTTTAGTACACGAGGATCAAGTGAACTAAAACTCAACCCCGATGGCTCACCCAAAGAACAATCAACAGGCTTAGAGTATGACTATATCACAGAGTATAGTTATGGAATATTTGAAAGTTTAAATCTTATTGTTCCCAGAGTTCAAGGAGGGGGATCAAGCGAGGATCTTGGGCAAGATCATGGCGTCTATGACTTCCTCAGATCAAAAGGAGTAGGGCCAGAGCAAGCAAGGCAGTTTTCTGAGAATGTTCCTACCTATTGGGGGTCACAACCCATCTTAGAAGCACCTGCATATATCGGTATTAGTGTTTTCTTTTTTGCCCTATTGGCATTAGTATTTGTTAAGAGTCCTATTCGTAATGCTTTATTCATAGGAATTGTTTTTTCATTACTCTTGTCTTGGGGTAAAAATTTATCCTTTTTAACTCAATTTTTTATTGATTACGTTCCCTTTTACAATAAGTTCAGGGCAGTTTCTTCGATCCAAGTTATTTTAGAATGTTGTTTTCCTATTCTGGCCGCATTGGGGGTAAATTGGGCTTTTGAAAACATAAAAGAAATTGATTTAAAACGTTTTATTAAAGTAGCTCTGTCACCCATTGCGCTATTTGGATTGCTATTGTTGTCTCAAGGAATACTTTCTTTTTCTGGACCTAATGATGGTTATTTTCAGGAAATTTATGGGGAAGAATTGGTCACACAAATTATAGCGGCAAGAAAATCTATTTTTCAAGCGGACTTGTTCAGAGGAATCATCATATGTTTAATTTTAGTACTTAGCCTAGTTGCTTTTCAGTTTAATAAAATTAAAAAGCAAACCTTATATTTCGCAGTAATTGGGATATTGCTATTTGATTTATTAGGCATATCAAATCGCTATATCTCCCATGATGGATTTGTTTCTGAACGTTTTTCTAAAAATGCCTTTCAAATAACAGAAGCAGATCGGGCTATTTTACAGGACACTTCTGATTTCAGAGTGTATGAACCTCAGTTAGGACTTACGGGTGCCAGAACGGCTTATTTTCATAAGACTCTGGGAGGATATCATGGAGCAAAACCACGACGTTTTGAAGAGCTGTATCAGTATTACAATACGCATCAAATTGAAGGCGTATTGGATATTTTAAATGTTAAATACATTCTGTTTCCAGAGGAACAGTCGGGTGAATTAAAGCCCATGCGAAATCCAAATGCATTAGGATCCGCTTGGTTTGTAGATAAGCTTGTTTCAAATCCTACTGCAGATGCTTTGTTGGCTAGATTAAAGACAATGGATTTTAGGAACGAAGCACTCTTTATTGAGGGGGACCTTCCCAGCACATTGCCTCAAAAATTTGATAAAGATTCTATTTCTTCTATTGTTTTGAAAATGAGCAAACCAAATAAATTGGTATACAGTACTGAGTCTTTAAATGATCAATTTGCTGTTTTTTCTGAAATGTATTATCCCAAAGGGTGGATTGCTAAAGTTAATGGGAAGGAAACTTCAATATATAGTGTCAACTATATCTTACGAGGAATTGAGGTGCCTGCTGGTAAAAACATAATTGAATTCAGTTTTAATCCTCCTGTTGTCTCTAAAGGAACAAAACTACGTTGGATGAGCGCCTTTTTATTTCTTGGAATTGTCATTGGAATAGGATACCTTCAATACCGTACTAAAAAGTCTACATAGACCATGGGAATTATAGCCAGACAATCCATTTATAATGTTATGAGCATTGCTTTGGCCTTTGTTATTGGAGCTGCAAATATGCTTTTTTTATATCCTAAATTTCCAGGAAAAGAGTTTCAAGGGCTTGTAGTTGCTTTGCTTGCTAATTCAAACTTAATACAACCTTTTATCTCTTTTGGAGTTCAACATACTTTGATCAAATACTTTAGTGTTAGTAAATCAGAGGATGAACGAGACCGTTTGTTGTGGTTTGTTTTACTGCTACCACTATTTGTCTTGGCAATTATTTTTCCTTTATATATTGTTTATAATGTTCAGATATTAGAGTTTCTGTCCAACAGCAACAAAACGGTACTACAATTTCCTGTTCTGATTCTTTCCATCGCAATTGCTACTGCTTATTTTGAAATCTTTTTTAGTTGGTTAAGAGTACATTTGCAATCGGTTTTTGGTAATTTCCTTAAAGAAGTGTATCCACGTTTATTAACCTTTATTTTACTTCTACTTTACGCTTTTCAAATCATCAGTTTAGATCAATTTATAGTTTATCTGATTCTTGGATATTATCTACGATTATTGATTATAGCACTATATTGTTTTAAGGTTTACACCCCTTCTTTTCAGTTTAAATTACCTAAAGGTTGGCAATCCATGCTCCGTTATAGTGCTTTGATTTTTCTTTCTGGTGCTGCAGCAAGTTTTATCTTGGATATAGATAAATCAATGATTTTTTCACTTTCCACCAATGAAAACGTTGCTTTTTATGCAGTTGCATTATATATCGCTGCGGTGATTGAGGCACCGGGAAGGGCAATGTTTCAAATAACGAGTCCTCTAGTTGCAAAAGCACTAAATGAAAATGATGAAGTGCGTCTTCTTGATTTGTTAAAAAAGAGTAGCCTAAACCTTATGATTGTTAGTGGTATTGTCTTTTTAATTATAAACCTCAATCTCAATGACTTTTATTTACTAATCAATCAGGAAGGATATGCTTCGGCGACGGGTGTTGTGATTATTGTTTCAATTGGTAAACTCTTCAGTATGTCAATGGGGTGTTTGAATAATATCATTTCCAATTCAAAGTATTATTCCTATGTCTTTTGGTTTTCAGTTAGCTCAGCAGTTTTAGCAGTTTTTTTAAACTACATATTCATTCAGTCTCATGGTATTATTGGAGCTGCAATAGCCACTTTGATTGTAATTGTATGTATTAATCTATGTAAGATTATTTTGATAGCCGTAGTTTTCAAGATTCATCCATATTCAAAAAAATCAATCGGTATATTATTTAGTATTTTCATGATTTATGGTCTAGTATTTTGGATCCCGACCCTATTAAATCCAATCTTGTCGATTACCCTTAGAAGTGCATTGATTTTAGGATTATTTTCAATTCCAATGTTTTTCTTCAACTGGTCTAGTGATATTGAACGCTTACTGAAAAGTTTTCGCTCTAAATTATTTTAATTTTTGAGCTAGATACTTCCCAGTATGTGATTTCTTAATCTTAACTATTTCTTCTGGAGTCCCTTGCCCCACTAAGTAGCCTCCTTCATCACCCGCTTCGGGACCTAAATCAATGAGATGATCTGCACACTTAATAAGATCTAAATTATGTTCTACGACCACGATGCTATGACCTTTTAGTAGTAGGGCATTAAATGATGTAAGCAACTTTTGTATGTCATGAAAATGAAGTCCAGTAGTAGGTTCATCAAAAATGAAAAGAACTTTTTCTTTACTAGTCCCTTGACTAATAAAAGAGGCTAACTTAATTCTTTGTGCTTCACCTCCAGATAGAGTAGCAGAAGATTGTCCTAGGGTTACATATCCCAATCCTACATCTTGAAGGGGTTGAAGTTTCTGAACTATTCTTTTGGCCTCGTGTGTTTTGAAAAATGAAATGGCATCATCTACGGTCATCTCGAGAAGTTGATCTATTGAAACTTCATTAAACTTAACCTCTTGAATTTCTTTTTTAAAACGTTTTCCTTTGCACTGTTCACATTCTAAAATAACGTCTGCCATGAACTGCATTTCAATGGTAATAGTACCTTCTCCTTTACAACTGTCACATCGACCCCCATCTACGTTAAATGAAAAGTGTTTGGGTTGGTAATTCCGTAATTTTGATATTTTTAAATTAGCAAACAAAGCCCTAATTTCATCATATGCTTTAATGTAGGTGACAGGATTGGATCTTGAGGATCTTCCAATTGGATTTTGATCAACAAACTCAACGCTTTTTAAGGTGTGTAAGTCCCCTTTTAATTCCGTATAAGCCCCTGGTTTTTCTGAATAGATATCAAAATTACGCAATAAGGCAGGGTAGAGGATTTTTTTGACTAAACTCGTTTTCCCACTCCCTGAAACACCACTAACCACAGTCATGCATCCTAAAGGTATTTCTATATCAATATTTTTAAGGTTGTGTTCTCTGCACCCAATAAGTTGAATTTTAGTTTTAGAACTTTTTCGCTTTTTTGGAACATCTATTTTTTTACTCCCGTTGAGATATGCAGCAGTAAGACCATTACTTTTTAGTATTTTAGTAAAGGTGCCTTGTGCAACAACTTCTCCTCCAAAAGTACCCGCTTCAGGACCAATATCAACAACTTCATCTGCAGCACGCATAATTTCTTCATCGTGCTCAACAACAATCACTGTATTGCCAATGTCTCGTAGTGTCTTTAAAACTTCTATCAGTTTTTCATTGTCCCTGCTGTGTAATCCAATTGAAGGTTCATCCAAAATATACATTGAACCAACAAGACTACTTCCTAAAGATGTGGCCAATTGGATACGCTGTGATTCGCCACCAGAAAGGGAGTTGGATCGACGATTTAAACTTAAATAGCCTAAGCCTACTTCCTGAACAAATTGAAGTCTACTATTTATTTCTTTAAGCAACCGTTTAGCAATTTCTTGATCTTGCTTGTCTAGCTCTAGGTTGTCAAAATATAACCCCAATTTGATTATTGAAATTTGTAGTAATTCGGGCAAGCTTTTTGTGCCTACTTTGACATAATTAGCTTCCTTAATTAGTCTAGAGCCATTACATGTTGAGCATTTTGTTTTTCCACGATAGCGGGAAAGTAAAACACGATTTTGAATTTTGTAATTTTTAGCTTCAATTTTTTTAAAGAAACCATGAATTCCTTTGAAATAGGAATTGCCCTCCCAAAGAAGCTCTTTTTGAGCTTCATTCAATTCAAAATAAGGCTTGTGGATTGGGAAATCGAAACGGTATGCATTGTTTATTAAATCACTGTGAAACTTTCTCATTCCAGTACCTTTCCACGGGACAATTGCATGGTCATAAACAGATAAACTAGTATCTGGTATTACAAGTTCTGGATCAATTCCAATCACATCACCAAATCCTTCACAGGTTTTACAAGCTCCCAAGGGATTGTTGAAACTGAATAAGTGAACATTGGGTTGAGAAAAGGTTAAACCATCTAAATCAAACTTATTTGAAAATTCTTTTCGTTTGTTTTCGTTGAGAGTTAAAAGTGAGCAGTTGCCTTTTCCTTCATAAAAAGCCATCTCTATGGCATCAGCAATTCGATTATAAAAATCCTCTTCGTGCTTTATGATGAGTCGGTCTACCACCAAATCAAAACCTTTTTTTGGTATTTCTTTTATAGCATCCAAGCTTAGGGTTTCATCTTTGTGATACATACGGGCAAAACCTTGTTGAATAAAAATTTTGATTTTATCTTCGAGTGTTCGGTTAGGCTCAGGAGTTATTGGTGCAAGCAGTAATAATTTTTCTCCTGTTTCAAGTGATTTCACATATCGCATCACATCTTCAACGGTGTCTTTTTTTACTTCTTTATTGGAAATAGGGGAATAGGTTTTACCTATTCGTGCAAATAATAGTTTTAGATAGTCATAGATTTCCGTTTTTGTTCCTACCGTAGAACGTGGATTAGAGGTGTTTACTTTTTGTTCAACGGCAATTGCGGGAGACAATCCTTTTATAAAGTCTACTTTCGGTTTGTTTAAACGACCCATAAATTGTCGCGCATAGGAAGAAAGACTTTCAACATAACGTCTCTGACCTTCAGCATAAAGTGTGTCAAAGGCTAACGAAGATTTCCCTGAACCCGAGAGCCCAGTGATGACGGTTAATTTATTGCGTTGAATAGCTAAATCTACACCTTTTAGGTTGTGTAAATAAGCCCCTTTAATTACAATATGTGTTTTCGGATCGTAGTCCAAAATGTTTTTCATAACCTCTTTAAAGGCGGCAAATTTACGATTTTTATATCGCTTTTTATACCCCTAGCGACAGTAATAAAGAAGACTCTTATGTTAATAACTTTAAAAAAAAGCCTATATTTGATAAAAATAAGTACGCCTATAGTATAAAATTACTTTTTAACATCACGGATTTTTAACGGCATTCTTGCCACAAAGTAATTTTATATGAGTACGAATAAACTTTCAGAACCCACTGATGCTTTTTTAGTTAATGAATACATTTCTGGATCAGAGATTGCACTAGAAAAATTAATCAATCGTCATAAACTTCGAATATTCAATTTTATAAAATCTAAAGTATTAGATCGTGATACTGCAGAAGATATTTTTCAAGACACATTTATTAAAGTGATAAAAACTTTAAAAAGTGGTGTTTACAATGAAGAGGGGAAATTTTTACCTTGGGTCATGCGTATTTCTCATAATTTGGTGATTGATTTTTTTAGAAAAAACAATCGTATTCCTACCATCGAAAATAATGACGAGTATGATGTTTTTAAGTTCATATCAGACACTACTCCAAATGTTGAAATGACTCTTTTTCAAGATCAAATTATAAGCGATTTGCAAAAACTTGTACAGGAGCTTCCTGAGGATCAAAAAGAAGTTTTGGTGATGCGCCTTTATCGAGACATGAGCTTTAAAGAAATTGCAGAAAACACCAATGTGAGTATTAACACTGCCTTAGGGCGCATGCGTTATGCTATTATAAACCTCAGAAAGCTAGTGGATGAGAATCAAATTATTTTAGAGTAATTACAATTTCCAAATGTTTTCTACGTTTAATATACTAGAAAGCATTTTATGGAAAAAAACTACTCATCGGCGAAAGCTTTTACTTCTAAAAATAATCAACTTCGTGACATTGTCATCCAGCGTATTATGGCTTTTTCTAAGTCGTATTCAAGCCAAAACAACGATAATAAGGCGTTCGATTTACTTAAAAATTAAAACTATTTAGTTAGTTTTTTGATCACCGAACTCCTCCCTATAGTTTTAGTGATTATATCATTTTCTATTTTCCAACCCCTTGCAGGAGAATATTCTCTTCCATACCAAATGATTTGTAAGTGTAAATCATTCCATTTTTCTTCAGGGAATAGTCGTTTTGCATCTTTTTCTGTTTGCATCACATTTTTACCATTGCTAAGTCCCCATCGATACATTAAACGATGAATATGAGTATCTACAGGAAATGAAGGGACACCAAAAGCTTGGGCCATTACAACACTGGCTGTTTTATGTCCAACAGCAGGAAGTTCTTCCAAGGCTTCAAGATCTTGTGGTACTTTTCCATTGTGCTTATTGAGTAAAATATGCGATAATCCATAAATTCCCTTTGATTTCATTGGTGACAGACCTACTGGGCGAATAATACTTCTGATTTCATCGATACTCAATTTTACCATCTCCTCCGGTGTAGAGGCTCTTTCAAATAAAAGAGGAGTGATTTTATTTACGCGAACATCCGTACTTTGAGCGGAGAGTAATACGGCGATTAATAATGTGTAGGGGTCTTTATGATCTAAAGGAATTGGAATCTCTGGATATAGCCTTTCTAGGGTATCCATTACAAACACAACTTTTTCTTTTTTTGTCATCAATTCTTTTTATATTCGAAAATACTAAAACGCTATGATTATGAAACCATTAAAAGTGGGAGAAAAAGTATCTTCCTTTACCGTTAACGATCATTTAGGAAATCCACATTCGTTAGAAGACTATACGGGTTCTAAGGTTGTTGTCTTTTTCTATCCTAAAGCCAGTACACCCGGATGTACTGCTGAAGCTTGTGATTTAAGAGATCATTATAAAGAATTGAAAGATGCAGGCTATGTTCTTTTAGGAGTAAGTGCAGATACTGAAAAAAAACAAAAAGCATTTGTTGATAAATTTGATTTTCCATTTCCTCTTTTAGCAGACACAGAGAAAACAATAATTGAAGCTTTTGGAGTCTGGGGACCCAAAAAATTTATGGGAAAAGAATACGAAGGAATTCATAGGATGACCTTTATCCTAGATGAGTCAGGAGTAGTTGAACGTGTGATTGATAAAGTTAAAACAAAAGAACATGCCGCTCAGATTCTAGAATAAACTAGTCTTTGTAACCAAACATTTTTTCACTACGAATCATTTCGGCAATACCATTGGGCAATTCATTATCCCAGTTTTCTTCTTTATTTTTTATTTTCTTTAAAATTTCTCTTGAGAAAATTGAAAGGTAACTTTCATCAAAATCAAAGATATCCACGATTTTATTATTGTATTTAAAGAACTTATAAAAGTCTTTCATACGTGGATGTAATTTGAGGTTATTACTGGTAACAATTTCTCCTGTTTTTTCATCTCTCATGGGGTAGAGGTATACTTTAAGGTTGTTGTGAAACATTTTTCCAAAAGCCTCAAGGATCCCACCACTCAAATCTTGGTAGTAATGCTCGTCAAATATTTCAACAAAATTATTAACTCCAATGGCCAAGCCTACTTGTTTTTTCGTATAATTAGAGAAATAATCAACCAGTCGGTAATACTCCTTGAAATTAGAAATCATTACCGTATGACCAAGTGAGCAAAGAAGTTTTGCTCGATCCATAAAGTCTTTTTCATCGATTTCACCCTCAGCTCTAAGGTTCGATAATGTAATTTCAAAAATCACTTCAGTTTTTTCGGTATCAACATTTGCTTCTCTAGAAAATATATCAAATGATTTATTAAACATGTCAATATTTACCTTAGTTACAGGACGAAAACTTCCTCGTAAAGCCAAAATGTTTTTCTTGTAAAGAATACGTGCAGGGAGAATGTTATTTCCACTGCGATCAAACATGACTGCATCGGTCATGCCATTTCTAATAAGTTGTAAGCTCATCAACCGATTATCCACATTTTTGAAAATGGGGCCAGAAAAATTAATCGTGTCTATTTCTATAGCATCATGGTCAATATGATCATATAAATAGCGTAATAGTTTTTTTGGATTATGACTTTTATAAAAAGCACCATAAACCAAGTTTACTCCCATAAAGCCAAGCGCTTCTTGTTGAAGTCTGGCTTCACTTTGATGGAAGCGTATGTGAAGTGTTATTTCACTGTAAGGTTCTTCTGGACTGGTCTGGAAACGTATTCCCATCCAGCCATGGCCCATGAATTTTTTTGCAAAATCAATAGTGGCAACAGTGTCTGCAAAGGTAAAGAACATCTTATTAGGATGGTCTTCTTTCGGAATTCTATTTTTTAGTAAACGCATTTCATGCGAAAGCATCTTATCAAGACGCGTTTCAGTTACATAACGACTGTCTTCTTCTTCCCCGTATATCGTATCACTAAAATTTTTGTCGTAAGCACTGATTGTTTTTGCTATGGTTCCAGAAGCGCCGCCTACTCTAAAAAAGTGACGTGCAACCTCTTGTCCTGCTCCAATTTCGGCAAAGGTTCCATAAATATATTTGTTTAGGTTGATTCGAAGGGCTTTCGCTTCAATTGAAGGTTTATTATCAAAACCAGTATCGCCTAGGATTTCAGACATAATAATTTAAATTCATTCTTTTCAAAAATACAAAGTTCCTAGTTATATAAAAGCAAATATCTACCTTTGTTTTACGTATGCTCAAAATTCATTTTTTAGGAACAGGAACCTCACAAGGCATTCCAGTTATTGGGAGTAATCATCCAGTATGTCTAAGTCCTAACCCAAAGGACAAACGATTGAGAGTCTCTATTTTAATCCAGTGGGAGCATGCAAATGTAGTTGTTGACTGTGGCCCCGATTTTAGACAGCAAATGCTACGAGTGAATTGTGAAACACTTGATGCTGTTTTATTTACTCATGAGCATGCAGATCATACGGCAGGTATAGATGACATACGTCCTTTTTTCTTTAAGCAAGGCGATATTCCTGTTTTTGGGAGTAAACGTGTTTTGGACAACCTTTCTCAACGGTTTGACTATATTTTTTCTAAGGAAAATAAATATCCTGGCGCTCCATCTGTTTTGGTTAATAAGGTAGAAGCTCCTTTTGATTTTATGAACAAAGTAGTTGTTCCAATAAATGTGATGCATAATCAAATACCTGTACTTGGATACCGAATTGATGATTTTGCATATTTGACAGATGTTAAAACGATTAAACCCTCTGAAATAGAAAAGTTGAAAGGACTAGACCTGCTCGTTTTAAGTGCATTACAAATCAAAACACATCCCAATCATCTTAATTTAGATGAAGCTCTAAATTTAATCCAAAAAATTGCTCCAAAACGGTGTTATTTAACTCATATAAGTCATTTTATGGGGTTTCATGACGAAGTAAGTGAAAAGCTTCCCCCAAATGTTTTTTTAGCCTATGATACCTTAACCATTACTTCTGAATAAGAATTTATGAAATTTAAAATTGTATTTTATCTATTTATCTTTGTTTGTATTCTATTGTTCTTTCAATTGTTTAACACCAATAAGGTTTTAAACTATCAAGATGACTTGATTCAAAAGCAAAATCTAACTTACATTAAACTAAAAGATTCAATTAAGGGATTAAATGAATATAAATCAACCAATAACTATTTTTCTTTAACAGCAGATTCAAATTTAATGAAAGGGGAATCGAATATTGATTTAGTTCGTCTTGAAAACCAACTTATTGATGTGTTAAGGGGATTAAATAGTAAACAAGGATTGAGAAAACTATTGACTAAAATACCAAAAGAGGGGACGTATTTAGTTGATCAGATTAAAGTGGTCAATAGAAAATGGGTTTTGATTGGGTTTAAAAGTGATTTATATTGGGGACAGGCCCTTATCGAATATTCGATTAAACAAGACAATTCAGTACAGTTAAAGGAATTATCGCATTTCGTTAATCCGCTATAAATTTGTTTTAGAAATCCATTGCATCAAGGCAGTAAAATTTTCTTGTGATACAGTATGGCCATCATTAAATTCATAATATTCAATTTCAGGATATTTCTGGCTCAGTGGAAGAATGTGCTTTCTTGCTCTTTCTATTTGGATTACACTATCATCGATTCCGTGCGCAGCATACGCAATAAATTCTGGTTTACCAAGCGGAATACTATCATGAATAAGTCCACTTAATGCAATGATCCGTCTTACTTTTTCCGGGTATTTAAATGCTAATGCCCAACTCAAAATAGCTCCTTGACTAAAACCAAGCAAACTAATATCTTGAGGGTTTAAAACGTATTTTTCTATAAGGAAATTGATATTTTCAATCAAAAGGTCAACCACGCTCCAGGCATCATCAACATTAGTTGTTACTTCTCCACTAGCGTCTACACCCAGAGGATACCACGCATAACTGCCATAGCCAAGAGATAATGGTGCTTGCAAAGAAATTATTGTGTGTGTAGAAGGGAGGTGCGGTGCAAATGAAAAAAGATCTTCTGCATTACTCCCATATCCATGAATTAAAAAAAGGGTAGGTTTATGTTTTACATCCCCTTCAGCTGGACGAATTTTGTATTCTAACATATAGGGTGGGCTAAGAATTTAATTGAAGATGTTTGCCTCGAATAGAGCCGTAAACACTTCCTTTGATAGGCGTTCCTATAAACATGCAGTTTTTCGAGGTTGAATGGATGTGTTGACTTGAAAACACCGAAGATCCATTAGGATTAAATAAACTTAAATCTGCTTTTGTACCCACTTCAAAGGGGGTGTTTCCAATTTTAAATCTTGTTTTTCCTCTGGTTAAAAAGGAAATAACCTGCTCCAGCGGAAAGTGATTTTGTAATACCATAAATGCTGCCTCAAGTCCAATACTTCCTTCATGAGCACTTACAAATTCTAAGTCCTTCAGTTCAGGATTAATGGGCTGGTGCATACTGCTTACCATATCAATAGTACCGTCTAGTAATCCTTCTCTCAAAGCACGTTGATCGGTAGCTGAACGAAGTGGGGGGAGAAGTTTAAAAGCAGAATTAAAATCCATCAGATTTTCATCGGTATAAATCAAGTGAGGAATACCTACAGAACAGCTTACATTAAGTCCTTTCTTTTTTGCATCTCTAATAAGATCTACACTTGTAGCGCATGAAATAAAGGGAATATGTAATTTTCCTCGGGTGTATTCTAATAATTGTAAATCACGTGCTAACGTTGCTGTCTCCGCAACGCTAGGAATTCCTTTTAAGCCAAGGTTTGTACTGATCACACCTTCATGCATATATCCATTATTACTTAGGTAATGATCCATAGGATAGGACTGGATTAAGCCATCAAAACTTTGTGAATAATCCAATGCAATACGCAATAAATTGGGATTGCTATAGGCTTTTTTATAATCACCAAAAGCAACAGCTCCTGCATTTTGTAAGTCAAAGAGCGAAGCCATTTGTTTTCCTTTTCCTCCTTGCGAAAGCATGGTACTTATGAGTAAGGCAGTCGTTTGACCCGAAGAACTTCGTACTAGATGACTTACATCTGCGTGGCTGCTCAGGGGAGGTTCTGTATTGGGGTTAAGGACAATGTGTGTGAAACCGCTTTTGGCTGCAGTCAAAAGACCATTTTGAAGCGTCTCACGTTCCTCGTATCCTGGTTCTCCGAAGGAAACATTGGGATCAAACCAACCCGACGATATATGTAAGTCTTTGTAATCTATTACCTGATCTGCTTTGATTTCAATACGTGACTCTATTTGAGTAAGTATACCTTCATCAATTAAAACATCCTTTTTTTGATTATGAAAAGGACTCTTTTCGTGAAGTAGGGTAGCATTTTTAAGAAGTATCTTCATTTGCTGTAAATCCAAACAAAAATAAGAAACAATTTTATATTAAGAGAGCCCCTTTGAAAAGACTTATTAGTGAAGTGCTTTAATTTCAAATTTTATTTGATCCTTTGTTGTTTTTTGTGCTAATAAATTAATGGCATCATCACTGAGTTGAAGGATTCTTGGATAGCCTCCTGTGACTTGTGCATCTCGCATAAGTAGAATCAAAGTACCATCGGGAGTAAGCTGAACAGTTCCGGGGAGGGAAGGGCAACTCCATATTTCGGGAAGTTTTTGATTTATTTTTTCTTCAAGATGAACCCCCATTCGATTATTGTTCCTACTTACATTAAATGTTAATGTTTTTATGCGGTTTTTTGATTGTGTATTGAGTAGCTTGTATTCAGGTCCCTTATAGGATTTTAAAAAGATACTTTGGTAATCTATTAGGGGTGTCTTTAATACGGCGCCCTTTGGGATAAAGGGAACTTCTTTTATTGGGATAAGACTTTTTTTATCAATCTGGTCATGAAGTGTGAGCCCTTTATATTGGCTCTTACTAGACAGAATAATTTCAGTTTCAAAGCCACCAAGAATTCCTAAATATGCCCTGCAGCCTGAAGTTACATTGGAGAACTGAAGCACATCGCCCTTCTGTATCTTGATGGGCCTGTACATTTTTACAGTATTTGAATTGAGCATGGCAGGCATAGTAGCACCCGTAATAGTAATATAGGTAGGTTGATGAAACTTTAAAGTTGGTCCTTTTATGGTCATCTCAATACAAGAAGCATTGGAGGGATTGTTAAGTAGTTTATTAGCCCAAGTAAATGCATTTAAATCCATAGCTCCTGAACTAGGTACTCCTAATTCTTGATATCCGAAACGTCCAAGATCTTGAATTGTATTATGCCATCCAGTTTTAAGAACCTCAATCATTTTTTTTCTTTTAAATAAGACAAGGGATTTCCATTCGTAAGAATTAATTGGTGCTCCTCAATCGTAATTGGATAAAAAGAAACCGTATCTCCAGGAACAGCAAAACAAGGGTTTTTCTTGTTAGGATCGAATAGTGGTATTGGAGTGTTTCCAATAATATTCCATCCTCCAGGACTTTGATTTGGGTAAATTCCAGTTTGTTTTCCACCAATAGCTACAGCCCCTTTAGGTGTATCCATACGAGGAGATTCTTTTCTTGGAAAAAACAAGCGTGAATTAAGCCCTTCTAAGTATAAAAAACCAGGTAAAAAACCAATAAAATAAACTTTATAGATGCTCTGGGTGTGTATACTTATAACAGCATCTTTACTTAATTTTATTTTTGAGGACAGGAGCTCTAAGTCAATTGCAAAGAATTTGTCGTAACATACGGGTAAGTTCCAATGTTTAGATTTTTCGGGTATGGATGTGAAGTCCAAACTCCAGTAAAGGAATATGAGTTTATTTTTAATATCCGCTAGATTAGTGATTGCATCTTTCCATTGAATTAATAGGGAGCAATAACCCTGCGTAATTTGAGAAATTCCATTGAAATGCTCTTCTACATTTTTTTTCAAAAAGAGTAATTCTTGAAGCAATCCTGAACTAGGTTCTTGTTGCCATTCCAAAAGAATCATATTGGGATGCATTTGAAAAAAAGTAAAAGGAAGTGTTTTATTCAATGTGCTTATTTTTTTGCTTAAAATGATCCAAAATAAATTTTAAATTCGACACAGAATTAGGATGATCACCATGAACACAAAGAGTGTCCGGTTTCAAGTCAATCCATGACTTAGTTATCGTTTGAACACTATGTTTTTGGGACAAAAAATAAAATTGATTATACATTGCCTCACGATCATTTAAAACTGCTCCCGATTGAGAACGTGGAACTAATTGACCATCATTTTGATAGGCTCTATCTATAAAAGCTTCACGCCATACTTTTATGCCTTTTTTTAAAGCTTGTTTTTCAAGTGCACTGTTGGGTAGGGTAAAAACAATAGCCTTAGGACAAAGCAATTCAATAACATTAAGAAAGAGGGTGGCTGTTTTAATATCATTTGCACAACTATGGTAAAGTGCACCATGGGGCTTTACATGATGCAGTGTTTCTTCTGGTACAACCTCAAGCATTAATTTTATTTGATTGCTTATGCTTTCATGAAGTTCTGAGGTGCTTAGAGATAGTTCTTCTCTGCCAAAATTGACTTTATCAGGATAGGAGGGATGTGCTCCTATTTTAACCTTATATTTTAGTGCTAGTGAAACAACCTTTTTAATTGAATTTACATCACCGAAATGACCTCCACAGGCTATATTGCAGGAGTTCAAATAAGGCATTATGGCTTTTTCTATATTATAGCCCTCGCCCAAATCTGCATTAATATTATAATTTTTTGAAATCATTTTAAAGACTTTGGTAAACGGACCATAAGCTTCTGAAGCTTAAGAATATTGAAATAAGAACGAGTAAGATTCCTAAAATATTTTGGCCCAAATTATTTTTTGAACTCCCTAAAATAGAATCCTTATTCATGATCCAAAGTAAAATAGCTGCAATCAGAGGAAGTAGAACGCCATTAGTAATTTGAGCAAATTGAATGATGAAAATCAATTTCAACCCTGTCGCTGAAAATAAAACTCCAAATAAAATTACAATAGCCCAAATCCTTTGGAACCGATAACTCTTCAGATTCGCTTGCCATCCCATACAGCCACATACAACATAAGCAGCGGCAAGTGGAGCTGTAATTGTGCTTGTTATCCCTGCGGCAAAGAGTCCAAAGGCTAGAAAATATTTAGCAAAAGTCCCAAACAAGGGCTCAAGTCCTAGTGCAAGATCAGCTGCACTTTCTAGTTGCATGGTTTTGACTGAGGCAGCAGTAATAATAACGCTCATAGATATTACTCCTCCGAGTATGAGCGCGATAACCATATCTTTCATTGCGAAAGAAAGATCTGATTTTTTTGACCATTTTTCTCTGACCAATTCGGTATGTAGAAAAAGATTATAGGGCACTATTGTAGTACCTACCAATCCGATAATACTTAAAATACTTCCCTTTGGGGTTGTGAAACTAAAAAGACCTTTAAGAATATTAAGTATTGGAGGACCGGAGACAACAGCGGTAATTAAAAATGAAACGCTCATAAGAAGCACTAAAACAATCAAACTTCGCTCAATGATTTTATATTTACCCATCCATAATAAACCTCCTGCAATAACACCAATTACAATGGAAAAGAGATTTAGAGAAAATCCAAATACAGGAATTAATTTTTTTCCAAATAGGGTTTCTAATCCCAATACAGCACCACTTATATTTCCTGCTTCATATGCGGTATTTCCAATCATAATGGCTAAAAAGATTAAAATCAATAATCCAGTTTGAATCCAAGGGGTCTTGATATCGTCTTTAATGGCTTGTGTAATGCTTTTTTGACCAATCACGCCCAGACGTACTGCCATACCTTGTAATACTATGGCCGCTATGATTGCAACTAAAATAGCCCAAAGCAGTTCCAGCCCATACTGAGCGCCTACAAGGGTGCAAAGGGTTATCGTACCCGGACCAATAAATGCAGCTGCGATTAATGGACCGGGTCCAGTTTGGGATAAAATTTTTTTAAACATTTTTAGATAAAAAGGGATTCTGAATTTTGAAAAGAACAAGATAGAAAAAAAATGATTTTATATCATTTAAAGCCTTCATAAACACCAAGACCAAATAAAGCAAAATCATATTTTACAGGGTCAATTGGATCAAATTTTCGAAGGGCGGTATCTAATTCAATTAATGCTTTATAGTCGTTTTGTTTTCGCTTTAATATCCCTAAGCTACGCGCAACATTTCCGCTATGAACATCAAGAGGGCAGGAGAGCTGGGCAGTTTTTATTCGCTTCCAAATTCCAAAATCAACTCCCTGAGTTGCTGGGCGAACCATCCATCGCAAGTACATGTTTAGGCGTTTGGCTGCAGAACCATTGAATGGGTCAGAGACGTGCTTTTCTGTTCTTTTTTGGTGTGGTAAATCAAAAAAAGTCTTTTTGAACAGGTGAATGTTTTCGTATAAAGCAGCAGCAGTTTGGTTTTTGGAAAAAACAAATTCTAAGCCGTTATGGTTCAAATAGATATTTCGAAGGGCTTTCATGAAATAGATAAAATCAAGGCCATTAAAGGTTCTATGAACAAAATTATCTAATGCTTTTAAATCCTCATCTTTATGATTCATTACAAAAGCATACGGATCATTATCCATAAAATCCATCATTCGATTACCACTTTTTATAATACTTTTTCGATTTCCCCAGGCAATTGTAGCAACTAAAAATCCAGCTATTTCAATATCTTCTTTTTTTACAAATCGATGGGGGATTTGAATGGGGTCTTGCTCTAAAAATTTAGGATATTCAAAAGTTCTAGCCTTTTCATCCAAAAAGGATTTTAATTCTTTTTTATTCACGATTCAATTTTACCATCCCTTAGGCTGATGGTTCTGTCTGCTCGCTTCGCCAAATCTTTATTATGCGTTACAATCACAAAGCTACAACCTAGTTCGTCCCGAAGTTCAAAAAACAAATCATGTAAAAGAGCAGCATTTTCAGAATCTAGATTACCACTAGGCTCATCTGCAAAAATAATTTTAGGGTCATTGATTAGGGCTCTAGCGACAGCCACTCGTTGTTGCTCTCCACCGGATAATGCACTTGGCTTATGAGAAGCACGATCGGCAATGCCCAAACGCTTCAATAATTTTAGTGCTTTAGCTTTAGACTCCTCAGAGAAAGAGCCCCCCAGCCAGCAGGGAATGCAAACATTTTCGAGGGCAGTAAATTCAGGAAGCAACTCATGAAATTGAAAAATAAATCCCATGTTTTGATTTCTAAACTGTGCCAAATGTTTATCATTTACAGCAGTTGTATCTGTTCCATTTATGATGACCTCGGTTTTCGAGTTTTTGTTTGGGCGGTCTAGCGTACCAAGGATGTGAAGTAATGTGGTTTTTCCTGCACCAGAGGGGCCTACAATAACAATAATCTCTTTTTTTTCAACAGTTAAGCTTACATCGGTTAAAACGTTTAATTCTCCGTAATTTTTTGAAATATGTTGGGCTGTAAGCAAATGTTCCATAGAGGGATCTAAATTACTCCTTTTTTGTATTTCTTCAAGTAATCCTTTCCTATTCTCAAACATTCGTCTAATTGTTTCATTAATTAATTGTCGTAGTCCCCTAATTTTTAACCATATTTTCTTTAATTAAGGCTTCACTTTGTATCTTTGTTTAACAAAAATCAAATTAAATTGATCAAAACTATCTATTTAGCAGGAGGCTGCTTTTGGTGTACAGAAGCTGTCTTTCAAAGAGTTAATGGTATTATATCTGTTTTTCCGGGTTACATAGATGGAACGATTAAAAATCCAGCCTATCGAGAGGTTTGTACAGGAAGGACAGGACATACGGAGGCGATTTCCGTAACTTATGATGATACTCTTGTCAATTTAACCTCTCTTTTATTGATTTTCTTTAATACACATGATCCTACTACTTTAAATCAACAGGGAAATGACATAGGAACGCAATACCGCTCTGGAATTTATTTTACGGAAGCGGAGCAACAATCGGTGTCACTAACAATCATAAAACAATTAGACGCTGAAGGCGTTTTTAACTCCCCCATTGTTACTGAGGTTAAAGAAGCAACTACTTTTTATAAGGCCGACGAAGATCATGTAAACTATTATAATGAGAATAAAACGCAACCCTATTGCACCTTTATTATTGACCCCAAGATTGAAAAATTAAAAAACTATTTTACTAATTATATCACAACTATAGATGAATGAAAACTTTAATTTAGAAACCCTCCCGGAAACAGAAAAAATTCAAACGAACTATGAAGATATTCTCCATTTATTAGGAGAAGACAAAGCGCGTGAGGGTTTGTTGAAAACGCCTGAACGGGCAGCAAAAGCAATGAGATTTCTTACGGAGGGATATGAGCAAGATCCAAAGAAAATACTCAAAAGTGCAATGTTTGAAGAAACGTATAATGAAATGGTCATTGTTAAGGATATTGAGTTGTATTCGTTGTGTGAGCACCATATGCTGCCTTTTTTTGGAAAAGCACACATTGCTTATATCCCTAATGGTCACATTGTAGGATTGAGTAAAATACCTCGCGTAGTCGATGTTTTTGCAAGACGATTGCAAGTTCAAGAAAGACTGACTGAGCAGATTTTAGACTGTATCAATGAAACACTCCAACCAACAGGAGTGGCTGTTGTGATTGAAGCATCACATATGTGTATGATGATGCGGGGAGTACAAAAACAAAATTCTACAACAACTACTTCTGGATTTAGAGGGGCGTTTAAAGAAACAGATACAAGAAGCGAATTTTTAAAGCTGATTAGTTCAAGACTTTCATAAGCACCTAATCCCTTTATTCTTTTTCAAAAAAACGTTTAAATCCGATTCTACTTAAAATTTTCTTTTCAAAATTCCAAAAGAATTTGAATTGAAAGAATACCGTTCCTATAAGGATTAATAAGAGCTGGTAGACAGGAAAAATAATCAAGAGACGTAAAATCCAATACCAAAGGTCACCCCAAAAAACAGATTGAAAACTTTCTAGATTAATATGGAAAAAATCCAAGACTGGTTTGGCCAAACGTACACTGAGGGATCCAGTCAATCCAAAGACGATGAAGATGATAATCAACTGTCTATTTGATTCAATACCCCATTTTGATTTTAGTCGGTCAGAATACAAACGCCTTTATTTAAGTAGACTGCTGATTTGTGAAGCCAATTCCTCTCCAATTCGATCTTGCGCCTCTAGAGTAGCAGCACCGATATGAGGAGTCAATGAAATTTTATCATGCATCAACAACTTGATTTCAGGCTTCGGTTCATTTTCGAAAGTATCTAAAGCAGCAAATGAAAGATGTCCGCTATCTAGTGCTTCTACTAAAGCAACCTCGTCAATAACGCCTCCTCTGGCAGCATTGACAAGAGCGGCTCCTTTCTTCATTTTTGAAAAGGCATTTTTATCAATCACATACTCTTTTTGAGCAGGAACGTGTAAACTAATAAAGTCTGATTTTGATAAAACCTCCTCCATAGACTGCGTTTTGATGACTACAGGAATGGATTCTCCATTGAAAAGAGAAACGGTAACAGTTGCTTCATCTGTATAGGTATCGGCAGCAATAACATTCATTCCTACACCTAAACCAATTTTAGCTACTTCTTGACCTATTCGACCAAAACCAATAATTCCCAATGTCTTTCCACGAAGTTCAACACCTTTTGCATATGCTTTTTTAAGCCCTTTAAAGTTTGTTTCTCCTTCTAACGGCATGCTTCTGTTTGAGTCGAATAAAAATCGGACCCCTCCATATAAATGCGCAAAAACCAATTCAGCCACAGATGCTGAAGAAGAGGCAGGAGTGTTAATTACGTGCAAACCTTTCGATTTTGCATAGTCCACATCAATATTGTCCATACCTACTCCTCCACGTCCAATCAACTGAAGTCCTGGACAGGCGTCAATTAATTCTTTGCGAGCAGTTGTAGCACTTCGCACTAAAAGGGCTTTCACATCATTTGAATTAATGTATTCTATTAATTGTTCTTGAGCGACGTTTACAGTAATGACTTCAAAACCGTTAGCAGTTAAAGCGTCTATACCGCTTTGAGAAATTCCATCGTTTGCTAAAATTTTCATATTTGATGTTTAATATTTTTGTTCAAGTGTTTGCATACAGTCCACTAGGATCTCTATGCTTTCTATAGTTAAGGCGTTGTACATAGAGGCTCGATAGCCACCTACAGAGCGATGTCCTTTCAGGCCATTTATACCAGAAGATTTGCATAGCGCATCAAAGGGTTCAGCATCTTCGGGATTTACGAGATTAAATGTTGCATTCATTTCACTTCGATCTTCAACAGCCGCAAAGCCTGTGAATTTTGAGTTACGATCAATTTCACCATACAACAAAGTCGCTTTCAGCTTGTTTTTTTCACCAAGCTTTTCCACCCCTCCTTGAGATTTTACCCATCGCATATTAAGCATAGAAGTGTAAACAGCAAACACCGGGGGGGTGTTAAACATACTTTCTGCTTCAGCATGAATTTGGTAACTCAACATTGAGGGTATGATACGGCTTACTTTTCCAAAAAGAGCTTCTTTTATAATCACTAAAGTAGCTCCTGAAGGTCCCATGTTTTTTTGTGCTCCTGCATAGAAAAGATCAAACTTGGAATAATCAAAAGCACGTGAAAAAATATCTGAACTCATATCAGCAACTAGGGGTACCCCCGTTGCTGGAATGTCTTTGAGCTGGGTTCCAAAGATTGTGTTGTTGGTCGTTAAATGGAGATAATCTATATCCTCAGGGATGGAATACCCTTTGGGGATGTAATTATAATTCGCTTCTTTTGAACTAGCTAGTTCCAAGACCTCACCAAAAAGTTTTGCTTCTTTGATTGCTTTATTAGACCACGTTCCTGTATTGACGTAGCCTGCCTTTTTTTCTAAAAGATTATACGCAGTCATTAGAAATTGAAGACTCGCTCCACCTTGAAGGAAAATAGCTTTATATCCTTTATTTTCAAGGCCAGTAAGTTGTAATGCTAAGGTGCAAGCTTCATCCATAATATCAATAAAGGCTTTGCTTCGATGCGATATTTCAATCAATGATAAGCCAGATCCATCAAGTTCCACAACAGCTGCAGCAGCTTGTTGCATTACTTCTTTTGGAAGAATGGAGGGTCCAGCACTAAAATTATGAACTTTCATATAGGATTCTGTTGGTTTTATTAAATTTTATAGAAAGAAAAATCTGGAATTTCAATCCTTTTTCTTTCTGTAATTTTTTGAAAGTACAAATATTGTGATTCCCCAATAATTAGTGGTATAACCTTGTTTGTTTTTTTTTCTGAGTTGTTAACATTACGTGTTTTTAAAGCTATATTTTTTCTAAAAAACGCAAGGTGTCTATTCCGTCGGCATAATCCCATAAAGAAGGTTGTTGAGCTGAGCCAAGGGCTATCGCACCATCAATATCAAGTTTTGAGACAACGCATTGAATCGAATCCTTATGGGTTTGCAATTCTTGTTTCACGTCCTCCATGTTGTCATAATACGAATAAAAAGCACAGGAAATAGGAGCACTAAAATCAGTATCTTCTTTAAGCATGAAGAATCCATTTTCAAGAAAATCAAACTCACTCATTAGCCATACTGCTTTGTTATAATCATAGTTGTTGCCATATTTTGCATGATTGATTATTTCAGCATGGGAGAAAATAGCCCCAAAAATTAAATTTAAATCATACCCTCTTGGAAGATAGATTTTAGCAACATTTCGGCATCCTAATCCAAAATATTGGAGCATGTCTTTTCCCAAACCAATCAGTTCTTCCTCGGATTCTGTTCCGTTTAAAACAGCAACTCCATTTCTGTTTTTTCTGATAATATTGGGATAGCTAGAGAAATAATGATCAAAATATCGAGCGGCATTATTTGATCCTGTGGCAATTACTGCATGAAAATTTTCTAGTTTCTGCGCTGTAAAAGTAATTTTTTGCTCCCCTGCTTCGTGTTCCAGGAACGACGTCATGTAGGGTAGGAGGAACAGGTCTTTTGAAGCACATTTAACCATCGCTTTATGCCCACTTAGCCAAACGCAAATTATATCATGAAACCCAACCATAGGAATGTTTCCTGCAAGAATTAATGCTATTGTTTTAGAAGGACTACCCTCCGAAAACGAATAGGGGGTCAACCATTTTTCAACAGTATCTTGAACCAGTACATTCCCCCAGCTTGAAAAGGTTTCTCTGATGGATTCTGCGGTAAACCAGCCGTTGTTAATTATGGCTTGGTGAACTTGTTTTTTCAGTAGACCATAGTATTCATCATCAGGATTGTAGTTTTTTAGATGAACTCCTAGTTTTATCAAGGCATTGACACGTTTTGAGTTTGCTTTCATTTACTTGTTTAGGAACTTTTAAGGTCTTATTTTTGCGCAAATGTAAGGAAAGAATTTGCTATGGCTATAATCATTACTGACGAGTGTATTAATTGCGGTGCTTGTGAACCTGAATGTCCGAACACAGCAATTTATGAAGGTGCAGAAGATTGGCGTTACCAAGATGGAACTTCCCTCAAGGGTGAGGTCGTCTTGACAGATGGAAAAGCGGTAAATGCAGAAGTGTTTCAAGCGCCTGTTTCTGATGAATACTATTACATCGTACCCGATAAATGTACAGAATGCAAGGGGTTTCACGAAGAGCCACAATGTGCAGCGGTTTGTCCTGTAGATTGTTGTGTTCCCGATGAGAATCATGTCGAGTCTGAAGAAGTATTATTGGGCAAACAACGTTTTATGCACCCAGAAGACTAAGGACAATAGGACTTCTAAAATCCACTAATTCAATATTATTCTCTTTTAATTTTTGTTTGCAAGCTTCACTGCTAAAGTAAGTTGCATCTTGTGTACGCCATTCAGCCCCAAAATTAGGATGGTCTAGTGTTATTTGATCCATCTCTTCACTCTTCTCAGCGGGGTGAATTAATACGATGGAAAGGCCATCTGGCAAATGGGTTAGAGTCTGATCATAAAAAGTCCCATTCCCTCCATTTTCAAATTCCTCCATGGAGGCCATAAAAAGCGACTCAAAACACTTTTCATCGGGTAAAACAAATTGTGAAGGTGATTCTCCTGTATAGGCAATCAAGGTCTTGCTCAGTAGGATAGGAAGATTATATTCCTTGCCTAATTCTTGATATAAATCCAACAAGTCTTGGCGCACGCCCAGCGTGTACATATGAGAGTCTAAATGAGAAGGTTTCATTCCCAAAGAAAGGGCAAAATCTATTTGATTTTTTAATTCCAAACGCACTTCTTCTAGAACCGCATGGTCGCGAATATATTGTCGTTTAGGAAGAAAATAACCGTTTTCGTCTACCAATGAAGGTATTTGATCGACCGGCGTGAGGGGTCTAAAGGGATAGGTTTTCCATTCTCCGGTCAAGGTAAGGTGAATGCCAAAGTCCAAGGTGGGGTTTTTAACAGCAAATTGTGCCATCTCAAAAAACCAAGGACAGGGAACCATCAGGCTCGTGGAGCTAATACTTCCATACAACATACCATTTTGCGTTGCTTTGTTTTCAGACCATGCCAAACCGGCATCATCGGCATGAATCATCAAATATTTCTTTGAACTCATTTAGTTAGAATTAAATAATCTATGTCATAATTAAGTAAAGGAAATGAAAAAGCCAAAAGAAAGTTTATTTTTGCCGAAAATAAAATTCATGAAAGCAGGAATTGTGGGCTTACCCAATGTAGGAAAATCGACTCTTTTTAATTGTTTGTCAAATGCTAAAGCGCAAAGTGCAAATTTTCCTTTTTGTACTATAGAACCGAATATTGGTGTGGTAAACGTACCCGATTCACGTCTTGAAAAGTTAGAAAGCTTGGTAAACCCAGAACGTGTTTTACCCGCAACGGTAGAAATCGTTGATATTGCGGGATTGGTAAAGGGAGCTAGCAAAGGAGAAGGTTTGGGAAATCAATTTTTAGCAAACATCAGAGAAACGGATGCTATTTTACATGTATTACGCTGTTTTGATAATGACAATATTGTTCATGTAGATGCTTCTGTAGATCCTGTTCGTGATAAGGAAACAATCGATATTGAACTGCAATTGAAAGATTTAGAAACGGTTGAGAAAAAACTAGAGAAAGTAAATCGAGCGGCACGAACCGGAAATAAAGAAGCAATTAAAGAAAAGACAATTTTAGACTTTTTAAAAACAGAATTAGAAGCCTCAAAAAATGTACGCAGCATTGAAATAAAAGAGGAGGATAGGGAAGTGTTCATTAAGCCACTACAGTTGATCACAGACAAGCCTGTACTCTATGTGTGTAATGTGGAAGAGAGTGCTGCCAAGTCTGGAAATGCGTATGTAGATCGTGTTAAAGAATTGGTTAAAGACGAGCAGGCTGGGTTACTCATCCTAGCAGTGAGTGTGGAAGCAGACATTAACGAATTAGATACCTTTGAAGAGCGTCAGCTTTTTTTAGAAGACTTAGGACTTGAAGAAGCAGGGGCCGCAAAGCTAATTCGTAACGCCTATGCTTTATTAAACCAGCAAACTTACTTTACCGCAGGAGAAAAAGAAGTTCGTGCCTGGACCGTCCCCATTGGTGCAACAGCTCCACAGGCAGCGGGAGTAATTCATACCGATTTTGAAAAAGGTTTTATTCGAGCAGAAGTAATTAGTTTTAGTGATTACGAACAATTTGGCTCTGAAGCTAAGGTCAAGGAGGCAGGTAAAATGCGCGTTGAGGGGAAGGAGTATATTGTAAAAGATGGTGATGTGATGCATTTTCGATTTAATGTGTAAAAGAAGTACCTTGGTATAGATGAATAAAAACGCACTCAAATACCTAATTTTAGTTTCGGCCTTTTTTGCGATTGCTGCTGATTTTTTTGAGTATAAACCATTGTTTTATTTTTTAAAGCCGCTCACGACCTCCTTAATTATCTTACTTGCATTCAGGTTCCGATCGGCTAGTCGCAGCAACTACTCAAATTCAATAGGCATTGGCTTATTCTTTTGCCTTATTGGGGATGTGTTTTTGTTGTTTCCTAACTTTTTTGTTTTTGGATTGGGTTCTTTTTTAATTGGTCACCTACTGTTCATTAGAGCATTTGTTAAAGAAGTAGGGTGGCAGTTACCATATACTGTAGGAATACCTTTGCTTCTAGTTGGTTGTCTGCTTTTTGGGTTTACCCATTCGAATTTAGAGCGCCTACTGATTCCTGTTGTGTTCTATATGGCCATAATTGTTTTAATGAGCTGGCAGGGCATTGCATTGTCAATAAAGTCTACCCAAATAGCATTCAAACGGATAGGAATAGCGGTTTCGTTTTTTCTTTTGTCAGATGCCCTTATTGCATTAGATAAGTTTTATATTCCCTTTGCTTTTTCAGGGATAGTAGTGCTTTCTACTTATTGGATCGCTATTTTTCTTTTGGCAGATTCTACAGGGGCTACAGACTAAATAATTCGTTTTATATAGATTGATTTTGAGATAGTTAGCAAACTATTCTTATATTGGGGTTCCAAATCTTTTAAACGTGTCTAAAATTCCACTTGCTGGATTATTATTTTTGATTTTCAATCCAATTGTATCTCAATTTAATAAAGCTGCTTTTGAAAAAAACTACCTTGAGTTTCATGAAAAATGGGAGGCAGGGTATGACTGTTCTTTAAAGGAAATTGAGACACTATTTGATCAATGTCCAGATTTATCTCAATATCCTCACTATTATCTCTATAAAGGTGATTTACTCAGCAGTAAAGGATATTCAGATTTAGCACTCAAGTATTATTTATTAGGTGAAAAGTACAATGCTTTGGGATATGAAAATAAAAACATCTATGATCATACCCCCATCTTTTATTTCAAGCTGGGCTACAACTACGCTATGATCGATGCGCAAGTCGATTTTAAAAAATATATATATAAGCTTAAAGCCTATGTGGGTACTACCTATACATTTCATGCCATGTTTCATCTTAATGAACTACAGGCGATCTATAAATTCAAGTACTCAAATAAGAAGGAAGAAGCTGTGGTACTTTTAGAAAAAATATATGATTCCCTACTAGAAAAACCTAAGCATCCTCTCTATGCGACTAAAAACATAACGCGTATACGCACCATAGCTATGGCAATTGATCTCGGAGATTTAGAAAAAGCGGGGCGTTTTCTGCAAGAAGTTAAAAACGAATCTTGGAGCAGCACTATAGATGGGGATCATTTACGCGATTATTTCACAACCTTCAGTAATTATTATTACAATAAAAAACAATACCCAAAAGCACTTGCTTATAATGATAGCATTCGTTTCACATTCCCTATAGCCATTGAAGACCAGGAGGAACAATATGTCAATTACATTAGGATTTATAAAAAACTGAATGAAAATAAACTAATCAGGGTGTATACTGACTCTTTAGATTTACTGCATCATAAACAGCGTGACAATCGAATTGCATCTGTAGTTCTTTTGACCCAAGAAAATAAGAAAAATGAAACCCTCATTGATGCTTTAGATTTAAAATCTAAAAAACAAACATCAAAAATAGTATTCACAGGTATAATATCTATGATGATTTTTATAGCAACCGTTTATTACATGACCAAAAGAAGAGTGGGGGTAGAAAAAAAATTAAATAATGAAGCATTAAAGAATAAAACATTAAATAAAAACTTTTATGAATTATTAGGTAAACATCAACTAACAATTACTCAGTTTAAAGAAATTGAAAAGGCGATAAATAAAACTTTACCTGATAAAAGGACTTTTGCCTACTTTTCTACTGCTATTAAAAATAATCTAGTTTCTAAAATTGACTTGAATTCGAGTTCCTTGGACACCCAACGAGAATTATTTCTATTAGATTTTAAGAAAAAACATCCGTTTCTTACTCCCCACGAGTTGTTAATTTGCTTTTATACCAAAATGGGATTGACTGGAAAAGAAATCGCACAAGTCACTAATAAATCACTGCGGTCTGTGGAGTCTCACCAATATCGTATTAAAAGAAAAATAAACTAAACAATGCTTCAGGTTTGGTTGCGACTCAGGTAAATAATTGCGTTTAAAAAAAATAAAATACTCATTTTATATTTGTTATAATAATTGATAACCATAGAGTTATGTTTTTTACGTGTATTTGCGTACACTCAAAATGAGTATAAAACAAAATATAACCTCACCTTGTTTTTTTTTCGGGATACTTTCAAAACCCAAGTCAATGATTCAATTTTAAAAATAACTTGTTACTTCTGACGTTTCTAAAACCTTAAAATATTTTGTTTTAACATGTTGAGTATACCTTGGCGAAAAACAAGAATAAACAAAATAAAAACCCCAAATTATGAAAACAAAAATCACCTATCTAAGCCTATTCATGCTCCTTTTAGCAAGTGTAGAAGTACATGCCCAAGCCAAATTGGGAGACAATCCAACCAATGTCAACCCGAATGTTCTTTTAGAACTGGAAAGTAGTGACAAAGGACTATTGATTCCTCGCTTGACAACAAGCCAGCGTGACACTGCCTTTACGGCTGATGTTCCTGAAGGGCTCATAATTTATAACACAACAGAAGATTGCTTGCAAGTATACAGTAACGCACTCTGGAATTGTTTAAGCGGAACCTCAGGAGGGGCAATGACGTTAGATGGAAACATACTACACCACAATGGTGGTAGTGTGGATTTGACTGCGCTACTGGCTAGCTCAGGCTTGACCGTAGCAACAGGAGACGATGATACTGCTGTGATTCAATTGGGTACAAGCGCAATAACCTTAAAAGAAGGCTCCAATATTATCCTTACTGAAAGTGGCAACACCATTACCATTGCTGCTGATGGGGGGGGTTAAAGGCCTCACAGGGGCAACGGGAGTAGCGGGTCCTGTAGGACCACAAGGCCCTGCTGCAAGCAATACGGACAATCAAGCACTAACTTTTAATCCTACTACAGGGACCGTAACAAAAACTACCATAGCATTGACCAACGGAGGTGCCCTAAGCTTACAGACTTCAGGATCGTTGACCTTTACCCACACAGGTCCAGACACCCTAGAAATACATGCCCCTACTGCTGGGCATTTACAACAAGTTGAAGAAGCTGGAAAAAACGGATACCGTATTTTAAATAGTGATTCTGATAATCATGGAGACATTGGAGAAAAGGCACTAGATCTTTCATATCAAAGTGGAACTTCAACAACCACTGGGGCTATTGGAGATTATTCCACCGCAATGGGGGCTGGTACCACTGCTGAGGGAAAGTATTCCACCGCAATGGGGCGTAACCTCTGCTACGGGAAGGAATTCCACCGCAATGGGGTATAAAACCACTGCTACGGGAGATAATTCCACCGCAATTGGTGAAAGCACAACTGCTACAGGAGATTTTTCCACCGCAATGGGGGTTAATACCAGAGCTACGGGAGATTTTTCCACCGCAATGGGGGATAGTACCACTGCTGTAAGCTATGGGCAAACCACCATTGGAATTTATAACACTGTAGTGCCTAGTGGGGATAAATCTTTTTTTGAGGCAAATGACCGTCTTTTTGTGATTGGCAATGGGAAAATCAATATACTCCATCGAATGCCTTAGAGATACTTAAAAACGGGAATACAACCCTCAATTGGGCATTAACAATTCGTGACCCTAACGATACTAGTGGAAAGTCTAGCTATACCCTACCTACAAAAAAAGGAACAGCAGATCAAGTATTGACCATAACTAACTCTACCACAGGAACAACCACTTGGACAACTCTAGGAGTTGGGCACTTGCAACAAGTTGAAGAAGGTAAAAACACAGGATACCGTATTTTAGGTCGTGATCCTAACTTTTATGGAGCTATCGGAGAAAATGCACTAGATCTTTCATATCAAGAGCTTTTACCAAATTTACCTAATAAAATTAAGAGAGAAACTTCCACCGTAAAAGGGAGTCCTAGCACTGGGGCAACAGGAACTAATTCCACCGCAATTGGGGTTGGAACCACTGCTTCGGGAAATACTTCCACCGCAATGGGGAATGGCACCAATGCTACGGGATATTTTTCCACCGCAATGGGGGATTATACCACTGCTGAAAGCTATGGGCAAACCACTATTGGAATGAATAATACTACATTAGCTGGAAGTACAACTGTTTTTGATGCAAATGACCGTCTTTTTGTGATTGGTAATGGGGAGAGTGTTACTAAAGAATCGGATGCCTTAGTAATTCTTGAAAACGGGGATACAAGACTGAACGGGGCATTAACAGTCAGTGGTACTATTTCTACTCCAGGGACCGTACACCACCCTGATTATGTTTTTGAAAGGTATTATGAGGGGGTTTCGGAATACAATAAAAGCTATTCGCTTCCAAGTTTGAGTGAGATAGAGGTTTTTGTAAAAGCCAATAAACACTTGCCAGGAGTGCAAAGTAGATCCGATATTAAAGAAAAAGGAAGCTGGAACATAACCGAAAACGTACGTACCAACCTTGAAAAAGTAGAAGAGTTGTACTTGCATGCGATTGCGCAAGAAAAGAAAATTGATGCACAAAGCAAGGTAATAGAACAATTGATCTTACGTTTGGACGCACTAGAAAAGAAAGAGTAAGCTCCACCTTTTGGTCGAAGATTTTAATTTTAACCGCCCCAAGCTTCTAGTTTGGGGCGGTTTTTTTTTGTGGTGGCCCTGTTACCTGTGGTTTGGATTAAATTCACCTCTTTCAAAACGGGCTATTGACTAGAATAAGTTTATTTTTGCCCCTTATATAAAAAAACAACATTCTTGAAACCTTTTCAACTTATAGACCGCACCAATGGCGGCAGTATCAAAAACGATCTTTTATCTGGAATTACGGTAGCACTGGCCCTAGTGCCGGAGGCAGTTGCCTTTGCTTTTGTTGCAGGAATATCACCCATTGTAGGACTTTACGGGGCATTTATGATGGGATTGGTTACGGCTATTTTTGGGGGTCGTCCTGGGATGATTTCAGGAGCTACGGGTGCCATGGCAGTGGTTATGGTAAGTCTTGTGAGTCAAGGCAATGAGTTGGGGGGTACCGAGAGCGCTGGTCTACAGTATCTATTTGCTACCCTACTACTGGCAGGACTCATTCAGGTTTCTGCTGGTGTGTTGCGCCTAGGAAAATTTGTACGAATGATACCACATTCGGTGATGATGGGGTTTGTCAATGGCTTGGCCATTGTCATCTTCCTTTCACAATTGGGGATGTTTAAGAGCAATGGGCAGTGGCTAGTAGGGAGTTCCCTTTGGATTATGCTGGGCTTGGTGGCTACCACCATGCTTATCATGGCGCTTTTACCTTTGGTGACCAAAAAAGTTCCTGCCGCCCTAACCGCAATTGTTGTGGTTTCGCTGGTTGTTATTTTTGGAGGTCTCGAAACAGAAACCGTAAAGTCTTTTATTGTAGCCAATGGAGGAGAAGGGATAAAAGCAGGCTTGCCTCGTTTTCAAGTCCCATTTATTTCCTTTTCGTTGGAAACCTTATTTTTTATCGCTCCGTATGCGTTTATTCTTGCCGCTATTGGATTGATTGAATCGCTGATGACACTCAACCTCATAGATGAACTTACAGAGACCCACGGCAGTGGCAACAGGGAATGTGTGGCCCAAGGCGCAGGAAACATCCTCAATGGTTTTTTTGGTGGTATGGGAGGCTGTGCGATGATTGGACAGAGCATTATCAATATTAAGTCGGGTGGACGTGGGCGTCTATCCGGGATTACAGCCGCCTTGGCCTTGTTGTTCTTTATCTTGTTTGGGTCCAGCTATATAGAGCAAGTGCCTATTGCAGCACTTGTAGGGGTTATGTTTATGGTGGTGCTGGGTACATTCGCCTGGAGCACTTTCAAGGTGTGGAATAAAGTCCCCAATGCCGATATGATTGTTATTATTTTAGTGACCGTCATCACTGTGCTTTTTGATTTGGCCATTGCTGTTTTGGCAGGTGTGATCGTTTCTTCCTTGGTTTTTGCATGGGAAAACGCCAAACGTATTCGAGCAAGGAAACATGTGGATGAACACGGAGTAAAGCACTATGAAATCTATGGTCCCTTATTTTTTGGGTGTATCGAATTGTTTAACAGTAAGTTTGATGTGAAAAACGATCCAGATGAGGTTGTTATTGACTTTAAAGAATCCCGTATTGTGGACCAATCGGCCATTGAATGTGTCAATAAATTGACTGAACGCTATCACAAAAACGGAAAAAATATTCACTTAAGACACCTCTCTTCAGATTGTGTCAAATTGATAAAACGGGCAGAAAAAATATACGAAGTCAACGTTCTTGAAGACCCAGATTATTTTGTGGCGATTGATAATTTCAGGCAAGCACAAAATGCCTTAGCTGAAAAATAAACTGCTAGTCCCTTTTTGAAACAGAATCATAAACAAGCACACGATCCCATAAATGGGACGCCTCCTCTATAAAAAGAAGGTGGGTTGGGTCGGTTTGATAGGCATTCTGTGCCTCCAAATCTGGAAAAAGCATCAGGTAAAAGTAAGTGAATGAATTGTCAACCACTTCCCGTTCTTCTGAGGCGGCAGGGCAACCCAAATGATTGGAGGTAGCCTGAGGGTTGGTGTGTATCATCTTTCGTATTGCAGTTTCAAATTGGACCCTATCCTCCTCCTTGGTAGGATTTTTTAACCAAAAATAAACGCTATGAACAAAGGGGCCTGTTGTGTTTTCGATTGAATTGTTTGTCATTTTATACGTATGCTATCATTTGTTTATAAGGCTAAATATAAGTATAAATAACACGCCGTGAAGTGGGTTTACAGGATAAAGCAAAGCAATAACTTTTTAACAAAAAAAAATCTAGAATTGTTGATTTCTTATTCACCAAAGGGTTTTCATTTCATTTATCAATAACTATATTAGCCTTCTATTCAATGGAAAATCAAACTGCATATACCGAAGACAATATACGTTCCCTAGACTGGAAAGAGCACATCCGTATGCGTCCCGGAATGTATATCGGAAAGCTTGGAGATGGCTCCTCACCAGACGATGGTATCTACATTCTGCTAAAAGAGGTTTTGGACAATTGCATCGATGAGTTTGTGATGGGTGCCGGGAAAACCATTGAAATAACCATTAAAGAAAGTCAAGTTACAGTTCGGGATTTTGGGAGAGGTATACCGTTAGGAAAGGTAGTGGATGTAGTCTCAAAAATGAATACAGGAGGGAAATACGACTCAAGGGCGTTTAAGAAATCAGTAGGTCTCAACGGGGTAGGAACCAAAGCCGTAAATGCACTTTCTTCTTCATTTGTAGTCCAGTCCAACCGTGATAAGCAGTCTAAAACTGCTTCCTTTGAGTTTGGAAATTTAAACCTAGACCCTCCCGCTGAAGAAAGTTCAAGAAGGCGCGGAACGAAAGTTGTTTTCACGCCCGATGTAGGGATTTTTAAAAACTATAAGTATCGCTTGGAATATGTAGAGCGCATGATTAAATATTATGTGTATCTCAACCCAGGCTTAACCATTGAACTGAATGGAGAAAAGTTCATTTCAGAAAATGGATTGCTGGATTTACTCACCGACCAGACCAATGAAAACGATCTTTCATATCCCATTATTCACTTAAGAGGAAATGATATTGAAGTGGCACTAACCCACAGTAAAACGCAATACAGCGAGGAGTATCATTCCTTTGTCAATGGGCAGCACACCACACAGGGAGGAACGCACCAAGCTGCCTTTCGCGAGGGCTTAGTAAAAACAGTGCGGGATTATTTTGGAAAAAACTACGAAGCCTCCGACATCAGAAAGTCAATAATTTCTGCCGTTAGCATCAAGGTGATGGAGCCTGTTTTTGAATCACAAACCAAAACAAAATTAGGCTCTACAGAAATGGGGGAGGGTATGCCTTCTGTCCGGAGTTATATTGTGGATTTTCTGAGCACACAATTGGATAATTTTCTGCATAAAAATACGGATGTGGCAGAAGCAATACAACGTAAGATTATCCAGGCAGAACGGGAGCGAAAAGACCTCTCTGGTATTCGTAAGCTGGCACGAGAGCGTGCAAAAAAAGCAAGTTTACACAACAAAAAACTAAGAGACTGCCGCGTGCACTTACCCGATCTTAAAAAAGACCGCCGTTTGGATTCTACCTTGTTCATCACGGAAGGAGATTCTGCAAGTGGTTCCATCACAAAATCTCGTGATGTGAATACGCAAGCCGTATTTAGCTTGAGAGGGAAACCCTTGAATAGTTATGGTATGTCGAAAAAAATTGTTTATGAAAACGAGGAGTTTAACCTCTTGCAAGCAGCCCTGAATATAGAGGATAGTCTTGAGGATCTTCGGTATAACAATATTGTGATTGCAACTGATGCCGATGTTGATGGAATGCACATTCGGCTGTTGTTAATTACTTTTTTCCTTCAGTTCTTTCCGGAGCTGATCAAGGAAGGGCACCTCTATATTTTACAAACACCCCTTTTTAGAGTTCGTGATAAAAAGCAAACTTTTTATTGCTACAGCGAGCAGGAGCGAAGGGAGGCAATCACCAAATTGAGTGGAAAGCCTGAAATCACACGTTTTAAGGGATTAGGAGAGATTTCTCCAGATGAATTTAAATTCTTTATCGGGGAGGACATTCGCCTAGATCCCGTCATGATGGATAAAACGATCACTACCGAGCAGTTGTTGGAGTTTTATATGGGGAAAAACACCCCCGACCGTCAAAAATTCATTATCGAAAATCTTAAAGTTGAATTAGATTTTGTTGAAGAGCAATCCGTTTAAGGCTTATTTTTTTATTTAAAAAAATAAACTTAGATTTACTATTATTAAAATTACCCCCCATGTCGTCCCAAAAAAAAATCACCCCTGTTTACAACAGTACCCCTGAGTCCGGTTCCGCCGGAAAAAAAACTTCTGCGCTTCATACGCTAGATAAACCGAAAGCCAAAAAACTACGGATTTTTGCTTTTTTATCTTGGTTTGTGGCCATTGGCCTTGAAGTAGTAGCCTATTTCGTTTTACAGGATACCCCCATAAACTTTACGCTCCTTACTATTTTAATAGTTTGTATATTACTGTTTGCCGTCCTTGGGTCGTACTTATGGAAAAAGGCAAATCGATTGGATCCAGCATCGGTAAAAAACAAAGTCAAATTCTTTGTTCAGAATCAACTAGGAGTCATCATGAGCATTCTTGCTTTTGCCCCCTTGATTGTTTTGATTTTTATGAATAAAGACATGGACAAAAAACAAAAAGGAATTTTTGGTGGTATCGCAACACTGGCATTGATTATTGCTGGGGTTTCTGGCGCCGATTTCAACCCTCCATCCATAGAGCAATATACCGAACAAACAGAGCTGGTAAAGTCATTAAATGGTGGTGAAAACCATGTTTTTTGGACGAAATCAGGAAAAAGTTACCACTTGTTTTCAGATTGTTCCTATATCAATACAGATCGTACCCATGAAATATTTGAAGGTACGGTCGTGCAATCTAGAGCATTAAAAAATATTACCGATCTCTGTGATCGTTGTGAAAGAAACGCTACAAAAGAATAACGCATGTAGTTCGTATTAATTTTAATCAAAACCCCCCCCAAATTATGAGTAAACAAGAAGAAAAAATAACCCTTTATTTAAATGAGTTTAAAAACACCCTAAAGATAAAGGTTGATGAAGATCTATTGACAAAGGTAACGAAGGGTCTCGGACCTTCAATCTACAATGCTGATGCCAGTAAAGTATCGGGGTCAGATGCCAAAGAACTAGAAACAGTTAAAAACAATTTTTTAATTAAAAAACTAGGCCTTTCTGCTAGTGATAAACTAGATGAAGCAATAACCGAAGTGATGGATCAGATGGGTTCGTCAAACCGAAACAAGTATAGAGCGATGGTTTACTATCTATTGGTTCTTAAGTTTAAAAAACAATCCGTTTACAACTCATAATCAACTCATGGACATTAGCTCAATATTAAAAGGAAATGAAGGAGACCTTCTTTCACTTTTCAAAGATAAATTAAACCTAAACCCTTCTGAAGTTGAAAAATCACTTGAAGGCGTTCAAGAAGGAATAGGTAGTTCTTTAACCGAAGAAACATCCAAAAATGGATTAGGAACACTGTTGAATTTATTTTCAGGAAGTAAAAATTCGGCTTCCTCAAATTCCTTAGTCTCTACCCTTACAAAAAAAGTAATCGACAGTTTGTTGACCAAAGGATTTGACGCTTCTAAAGCAAAAGCTATTTCAGGAATCGCGGTTCCTTTTGTGGTGGATCTTATTTCTTCAAAGGTTGGAGGTAAAGAGAATATTCTTGGCGGTCTTCTAGGAGGCAGTTCAGGAAAAGCAAGCCCAATTAAAGGGCTGTTAAATAAATTTTTTAAATAATTTAAAATAAATAAACATGGCAATTTTAAAAGTAATTGAAGTATTATCAAACTCCAGCACCAGCTGGGAAGATGCAGCCCAAAATGCTGTAATAGAAGCAAGTAAAACAATAAAACACATAACATCTGTAAATATCAACAATCAAAGCTTAACCGTAAAAGACGGTAGAGTGGATGAATATAGACTGAACGTGAAAATAACGTTTGCTGTAAAAAAGTAACAGTATAAATTTCTGCTAAAAAAACCTTGTATTATATGTTAATATGAGGTTTTTTTATGCTTCTAAAGGGTTACCCGTTTGAATGATTTTCCAAGAAAAGCGTAATAAATAATTAAAAGAGTGGTCATCAGGCAGTATAAAAACCAAAAATTATCGGTATCAAAATCAATTTTTGTAATTGAATGAAGCAGAAGTAAAGACAAAAGGATCAAAGGAATGGAAATTAAAAATAACCTTACCCCAACCACAAATCCCAAAACAACATAGCGATTCAAGAAATCCTTTTTGTCCCCTTCCTGGTTGATTTTGAATAGGTGGTAGATTCCAAGAATATTGATCAAAATTTCAGAGAAAATAAAGAGAACGGCAAGCCATTTTGATTCATCTACTGTCTTTGTGCCTAAATTTATTGCAAAAGATTGAAAAATAGAAATGAAAAGTACATAGCTAAGAATGAATTTATTTGTGTAAGTGCCATTTTTTAAAAGGCCTTCAGCCTTGGAGAGTTGAACCCAGATCATGTTGTAAGCTTTTGAGGTGCCTAAATGTATATAAAAATTACTTCTCAACGGTAATTTGTTAATTTCTTCAAGAATATTTAGTTCTAATTCTTGTGTTGATATAGTAATTTAGCATTTCTATGGACGAAATCACAGACCAAACTTTTCCTGAAGACGCCTCCAACGATTCGTTGGTGAAGGTGACGGGCATGTATAAAGATTGGTTTCTGGATTACGCCTCTTATGTGATTCTTGAGCGTGCTGTCCCCGCAATAGAAGATGGCCTGAAGCCGGTTCAAAGAAGAATTCTTCATTCCATGAAGGATTTAGATGATGGGCGGTACAATAAAGTAGCCAATATCGTAGGGCATACCATGCAATACCACCCCCACGGGGATGCCAGTATAGCGGATGCCATGGTTCAAGTAGGGCAAAAAGAATTGCTCATTGACATGCAGGGAAACTGGGGGAATATTCTCACCGGTGATAGTGCTGCAGCCTCTCGTTATATTGAGGCTAGGTTATCCAAATTTGCTCTTGAAGTTGTCTTTAGTCCAAAGGTCACAGATTGGCAGCTTTCCTATGACGGGCGAAAAAAAGAACCGATTCATCTCCCTGTAAAGTTCCCGTTGTTGTTAGCGCAAGGAGCAGAGGGAATAGCCGTAGGACTCTCAACTAAAATACTTCCCCACAATTTCAACGAGTTGTTACAGGCTAGTATTCAGCATTTGAAGGGTAAAAAAATTGATGTGTATCCTGATTTTCAAACAGGAGGAGTGATTGATGTTCAAAATTATAATGAAGGGCTACGCGGAGGTAAGGTTCGCGTACGTGCCAAAATTACCCAACAGGACAAGAATACTTTAGTGATAAATGAAATCCCGTTTAGCACAAACACCTCTAGCTTAATAGACAGTATTTTAAAAGCGAATGAAAAGGGAAAGATAAAAATCAAGAAAATTGAAGACAATACCGCTTCTGAAGTAGAAATATTAGTGCATTTGCCAAACGACATCTCACCGGATAAAACGATTGATGCACTTTATGCTTTTACAGCATGTGAAACTTCAATTTCCCCTCTTGGGTGTTTGATTATTGATAATAAACCCCATTTTATGGGGGTCAATGAGATGTTGAAAATATCAACAGACCATACAGTTCAATTGCTGAAGCTTGAGTTGGACGTTCAGTTGCTAGAACTCGAAAATCAATGGCATTACGCTTCTCTTGAGCGTATTTTTATTGAAAATAAAATTTATCGAGACATTGAAGAAGCCTCTACATGGGAAGAGGTTATTGCTTTTATTGACAAAGGATTAAAGCCTCATATCGAGCATTTGAAACGTGCCGTTGTTGAGGAAGATATTGTTCGCCTTACCGAAATACGGATTAAGCGTATTTCAAAATTTGACTTGGATAAGGCGCAGCAGAAAATCGAAGCTCTGGAAGGAGATATCGCAGAAGTCAAGAATAACCTTGCACATCTAATTGACTATGCAATTCGATATTTTAAACATTTAAGAAAAACATACGGCACCGACAAAGAGCGAAAATCAGAAATAAGAATTTTTGATGATGTGGATGCAAAAAAAGTAGTAGTTCGAAATCAAAGGCTCTACATGAACAGGGAGGAAGGTTTTATAGGAACCTCACTCCGTAAAGATGAATTTGTTTGTGACTGCTCGGATATTGACGATATAATTGTCTTTACACAAGAAGGGAAGATGCAAGTTGTAAAAGTTGATAGTAAGGTCTTTGTAGGTAAAAACATTATCCATGCTGCCGTGTTTAAAAAGAAAGACACCCGAACCATCTACAATATGGTGTATCAAGATGGAAAAGGAGGAACGACATTCATAAAGCGTTTCGCAGTTACAGGAATTACTCGCGATAAGGAATATGATTTGACCCAGGGGAAAGCCCACTCAGAGCTCCTTTATTTTTCTGCCAACTCGAATGGAGAGGCAGAGATAATTTCCATTTTATTACGAAATACGGGAAGTATTAAAAAATTAAAATGGGATCTGGATTTTGCTGACCTTCAAATTAAAGGACGTGCATCCCGAGGAAATACAGTTACAAAGTATCCCATACGAAAAGTAGAACTCAAAGAGAAGGGCGTTTCCACGCTTAAACCACGTAAGATATGGTTTGACGATACTATCCGAAGGTTGAATCTTGAGGGTCGGGGGGAGCTTTTGGGTGCTTTTAAGGGAGATGATAAGCTTTTGATAGCTACTCAACAAGGTACATTACGAGCAGTATCGCCAGAATTAAGCCTTCATTTTGATGAAACGGTAATTCATTTAGAAAAATGGATCCCTGAAAAACCAATCACTGCCGTTTATTTTGATGCAGAGAAAGAGCGTTATTTCATAAAGCGTTTTTTAATTGAAAGTGTTGATCGGGAGGATAGCTATATTAAAGACGACGGTACCCTTCTATATGTTGGATTTGATTGGCTCCCAATTCTTGAAGTCCATTTTGAAAAGCCAAGAGGAAAAGAACAACCTGATAGCTTAGAGATTAATGCGGATGAATTCATCTCAGTCAAGGGTTTTAAAGCCCTAGGAAATCAACTCACACAAAAGAAAATTAAGTCTGTTGAGCTCAAGGAAGCGTTGCCATATGAAATGCCTCCAGAGGAAGATATTAATGATATTGAAGTGGATGTTGATGAAGAAGTTATTTCAAGATCAAAAAAGGGCGATGACCCTCAAATAACCTTAGACTTCTAATTTGATCTTGTTTTTCTAATTCTCATATTAAGCATTTCTACTCCTAACGAAAAAGCAATAGCAAAATATAGATACCCCTTAGGTACTGTTGTGATTGAGGATCCGAAAATTACAGTTTGAGAATGGCTTGCTGCTTCTGTAATTAACATAAAACCAATAAGCAATAAAAAAGACAAGCCCAATATCTGTATGGACGGATGGGCATTTACAAATTTACTTACAGGGGAAGCAAATCCAATCATGATAGTCAAAGCGATCACAACTGCAGTGATCATGATCCACAAGGCATACGGAATTCCACTTGTCATTCCAATAGCTGTAAGGATCGAGTCAAAAGAAAAAACAATATCGATTAAAATGATTTGGACCAAAGCTTTAGAAAAAGAGAATGAAAAGTTTTTTTCTGCTTTTTTCTCATCTAAATCATACTCCACCTTATCAAAAATTTCACGAGTACTCTTATAAATTAAAAATAATCCTCCTGCTAATAGAATCAAAGCTTGAATGGATATGTTAGAGGAGAAGTATTTTGTGTCAAACTGTATTAATGTGGTTTGCATCCTAGTCAGCCAATTCACTCCCATCAGTAATAGAATCCGCATGATCATTGCCAAGAAAAGCCCCAACTGCATTAATTTCTTACGTTTCTCTATGGGAAATCGATCTGATAAAATTGAAATGAAAATAATGTTATCTATTCCTAAAACAATCTCCAAAAAGGTAAGGGTTATAAAAGCGACTACTATATCTGGGGTGATCATGCGTTATTTTATTTTCTGAATCGTTCCTCGCTGGGTGTTTCCACTATCTCCTACTAGGGAGTATTCAAAGGTGTATGAATTGTTGGTGGTACTTAAGATTTTGATTTGAATAGGACGTTTGTCCTGATTTGAAGTAGGATTGAGCTTGGTTAAAATACATTCGCAATCATTTACCCATCGGATACTTGCGGTGTCTGTGACGCCCTCAAAGAATTCTATTTCAAAGTTTGCGTCACGTTCAAAACGGGAACGGGTCATCTCACCATTAATGATTTGAGAAAATTCAAAGGTACCTTCATGAAAATCCTCACAATTTCGTTCGACAGAATAGCAGGAAATAAACAGTAAAGGCAGTAGTAATTTTAGATAATGCTTCATCAAGAGCAAAAATACTAAGATTTGGGAAAATAAGTGCGAAAACTACCGTCCTTATATAATTGAATTATTTGAGATATTTCGTCCGTGTTTGAATTTTCATTCTTTTGGGGCATCCCTTGTGTGATTTCATATTTTGTTTTGTGTTCGATTGCATCGATTTCTGAAACTTCTACTTTCTCCTTTAGTAGGGTAGGGTGTTTTTCTTGATCTTGTTTTTCACCCAATAGTAACCATTCTAAATCAGCTTCCTCAAAATGTTCATTGATTTTCAATATAAATTCCAAACTCGGTTTATTTCGTTTCGATAAAATATGAGAAACGGAAGAACGTTGAACATCGATTTTTTCGGCAAAGGCAGTTGCATTTAGATGGTTATTTTCCATTAATGATTCAAGTCGCTTTAGGAAGTGGTCAATGTTTAACATTGTAAACTATTATTGGTTCTATTACAAATATACAATTGTAAACTGAATAAAACAAGCCCTTTAAAAATGAATGTATTGCTTTAATTTTAAAACGTAAGTACTTGATTTAAAGTGTTTTTATTCATTCATTTATTGATGTGTTACATTTGTATCAAAACAAATACAATAATGCGGGTTCAGTGGTTTGATATGAAATACTATTTCGTTACAAATGTAAACAAACAGATGTTTACATTTGTGTTTTATAATCTATATGACTACCAAGCGATATTTACCGCCAAGTGCTTTATATTCATTTTTCGAAGGCTTACCGGAAACTGTTTCTAGAAAAGTTATCGGTCGTTCTGTAAATGATTTACCCATATCTCTTTTAACACTTGGAAAAGGAAAGGTAAAGATCCTAATGTGGTCACAGATGCATGGAAACGAGAGTACGACCACCCGAGCACTGCTAGACTTTATTCCCTGGTTTGTTGATACGCCTCAAAAGCACCTTCAGGAAGCCTTCACACTGTGTGTTATACTACAGCTTAACCCAGACGGAGCTCAAGCCTATACACGTTTAAATGCAAATGGAATAGACCTAAATCGTGATGCAGTGGATCTTACACAACCAGAAAGTAAGGTATTACATGATTTATATACGTTAGAAAAACCCGACTATTGCTTAAATCTACATGGCCAACGCACTTTGTTTGCTGCAGGTAAAATGGGGGAAACGGCAAGCATTTCTTTTTTAGCTCCTTCCGCAGACGAAGCGCGCACTGTAACTGCTCCAAGAAAGAAAGCGATGCAACTCATTGTTGAATTAAAAAACGGGCTTCAGGATGCCCTCCCAAATCAAATTGGACGTTATGATGATGCGTTTAACCCAAATTGTGTGGGAGATAAATTCACTCAACTCGGAACACCCACCGTCCTTTTTGAAGCGGGACACGTCCCGAATGATTACCAAAGAGAAACCACACGAAGGCACTTGTTTAAAAGCTTTGGACTGCTTCTAGAAACACTTTTGGAAGATAATTTTGACCACCCTACAGAAGCCTATTACGCAATCCCAGAGAACGCTAAAGACTTTGTTGACCTAATCATTACCGGCGTCACTGTAACAGAGGATGGAAATAGCTATGCTGAGCAGGAATTGGCAATTCACTATAAGGAAGAACTTAGGGATGACGCGATTGTTTTCCTCCCTGAAATGAAATTTTTTGGTGTTAAACTCCCTTTGAAGGCCCATAAAAAAATAATCCTCCCTGAAGAACTAAAAAACATTTCACTACAATTTAAAAAAGATAATCTTCTTGAAAATTTGGATTTTGTCTCATTATGTTCAATTAAAGCATAGATTTAATTCATTTCAGTGCGTTTTTCTTCAAAATCAAGCGAATTCATTGATGATTTATCAGTAAAATTTAGTTAAATTTGCAAAAATATATTAGCCATGAGCAAAGTAGCTTTAGATGAAATTGACCATCAAATCCTAGATATTTTAATTGATAATACAAGAATTCCATTCACAGACATTTCAAAACGTTTATTAATCTCTGCAGGAACCGTTCATGTTCGGGTTAGAAAGATGGAAGAATCAGGGATCATTAAAGGATCTTCCTTAAATCTTGACTATGTCAAACTAGGGTATTCTTTTATTGCCTATGTAGGTGTTTTTCTTGAAAAAACAAATACCATCAATGAAGTTCTAAGTGCACTAAATGATATTCCTTTTATCACAGTTGCGCATATTACCACGGGGAAATTCAATGTTTTCTGTAAGGTTAGGGCGCGAGATACGCACCATGCAAAGGATATTATTTTTAGTATTGACGATGTCCCTGGAGTCTCTAGAACGGAGACGATGATCTCAATGGAAGAGAGTATAAACGACAAAAAACGATTGATGCACCATATTTTTACCGAACTATAAAACACAAACTTTAATGGCCCGAAAACCTAAAATCGAACGATTTAACGAAAAAATACTTTCTAGATTCCAAATTTACAACAGTCTCTTCCTTACCCTACCTTTTAAAAACATCAAAGAAACATCATTGTTTCTCCCTCTTTTTGCAGATGCCTGCAAAGTTGGTTATGAAAAAGGGCAAAAGCCAAACGATATTGTAAAATCATTTTTTAATCGTTATGTACCTGATTTCGAAGCAGACAAACAAAAAGACTTACTGTTTAACTTCATTCAGTACATTGAGCGTCAAGTGGTTCTCTTTGACGCTATAGAAGACGCTGGGTTTTCTTATGTAAACAACATGCACGGGAGGGGGACATTACGAAACATCAAGGAAGAGGCAAACAATAAACAATTGTCAGAAGTTTTGTCTGAGTATATAAAGCGTTTTAACGTTCGCATTGTTCTGACCGCGCACCCAACGCAGTTTTATCCTGACAATGTACTTGTTATTATAAATGAACTTTCTAATGCCATTGCAAAAGATGACTTGGACAACATCAAAAAGCTTTTGGTTCAATTGGGAAAAACTCCTTTTTATAATAAGGAAAAGCCAACTCCTTTTAATGAAGCTGTTAGCCTCATTTGGTTTCTTGAAAATGTGTTTTATCATTCTGCCAGTACGATCTATGATTATATAGCAGAACACATTATTGATTCTAAACAATTTGAAAATCCAATCTTTGATTTTGGGTTCTGGCCAGGAGGAGATCGGGATGGAAATCCTTTTGTAACTGCTGATATAACAATCAAGACAGCGAAACGCTTGCAATTTTCAATTCTCAGAAACTACTATAGAGACCTACGGAAACTGAAACGAAAGATTACTTTTCCAGGAGTAGAGCAAAGGGTTGCCAATCTTGAAGAACTGGTATTTAACGAATTGTTTTATCCTGAACGGAACACAGATTTTTCAATTACTATTCTAACCTCTGAAATGGATGCGGTCTTAGAAAGCGTTATTCTTGATCATAGCGGTTTGTATCAAGAAGAAGTGAAAAATATGATTCATAAGATAAAATTATTTGGATTACATTTTGCCAGTTTGGATATCCGTCAAGACTCTAGGGTTCACCACAGTGTTTTTACGGAAATAGTCTCACATCCAGACATTCAGTCGCACACCACAGGAGTGCCTAAAAATTATCTTGAATTGACATCAGAAAAGCGATGTGAAGCCCTCTCGTTAATGCAAGGAGATGTGTCTCCAACTATTTATAACGATGAGATTACACACCAAACACTGGAGAGTATTCGGGCCATGCAAAGCATTCAAAAGACAAATGGAGAACGCGGCTCAAACCGATACATCATCAGTAATTGCCAAACGTTAGAAAATATTTTAGAGCTTTTTGCGATGTGTCGTCTAAGTAACTGGGAAAACCCTACCGTTGACTTCATTCCCTTATTCGAAACAATTCCAGATCTTAAATCCGCTGAAGCTGTAATGGAAGGTTTATTTAATAATCCTGTATACAAAACCCATTTACAAAAGCGAAAAAATAAGCAAACTGTGATGCTTGGTTTTTCTGATGGAACAAAAGATGGAGGCTATTTTATGGCAAACTGGAGTATTTATAAAGCAAAAGAGGCATTGAGTGGACTGGCTTCCAAATACGGGATCACCATGGCGTTTTTTGACGGTAGAGGAGGACCCCCTGCAAGAGGAGGAGGAAACACGCATGAGTTTTATGCCTCAATGGGCGACACCATTCAAAGTGATGACATACAACTTACCATTCAAGGGCAAACAATTAGTTCGAATTTCGGAACCTTAGATTCCTCACAGTTTAATCTTGAGCAACTTCTGAGTTCTGGCATCGCCAGTCAAATTTTAAATCCAGGCAAAAATAACCTGTCTGATGCAGACCGTCAAACCATGGAAAGTATTGCGGATTACAGTTACCAGTCGTATCAAGATTTTAAGGCACACCCTATGTTTATTCCTTATTTGGAGCGTATGTCTACCCTGCCTTATTATGCCAAAACAAATATTGGAAGTAGGCCTTCCAAACGAGGAAAGTCAAAAGGGTTGCAGTTTGAAGACTTGAGAGCAATACCATTTGTGGGGAGCTGGAGTCAGTTGAAGCAAAATGTGCCTGGCTTTTATGGGGTAGGGTCATCAATAAATCATTTTGTAAAAGAAGGGAATATAGACGCCGTTAAACAACTGTATAAGAATTCTCGTTTTTTCAGAACCCTGCTCTTCAATAGCATGATGAGCTTGACGAAATCCTTTTTCCAGTTAACTGCCTATATGAAGGACGACAAGGAGTTTGGTTCCTTTTGGGAATTGATCTTTGAAGAGTATAAACTAACAAAATCACTTTTGTTAGAGGTTAGTGGATTTGAGTCCCTTATGGAAAATGAACCTGCTGGAAAAGCATCCATTCGAGCACGAGAGGAAATTGTTCAGCCTTTGTTAACGATTCAGCAGTTTGCATTAATGGAATTGCAAAAACTACGTCAATCAAAAGATACTGATCCAAAACAAATTGAAGATTTAGAAGCCATGGTTACCCGTTCGCTCTTTGGAAATATTAATGCTAGTAGAAATTCTGCTTAAGCACTAGCGTAAAATTCAAATGCTTTCAGAAATAGCTCTTGTGGGACTTCAATATCGATATCTGGGGTCCCTATTGCTTTTAATAACACGAAATTAACCTTACCCGCTTTGTTCTTTTTGTCATGGCGTAAAAGAGCTAATATTGATTCAATATCACTGTTTGTGATCTCTACTTTAGGATAGAACCTCCTGAAAGTTCTCTTTATCTCTTCAGCAGTATTCAGTTTTAGACCACTGCATTCAATGGACAGAAACGCTTCTAAAACCATTCCAATGGCGATAGCCTCACCATGAAGAAGTCTCTTTTTATCCTTTTCCACTAAAAAATACGACTCTATTGCATGCCCTAAGGTGTGACCAAAGTTTAAAATTTTACGCAATCCTTTTTCTCGAGGATCCTCTAAAACAACCCTACTTTTAAGGGCTACTGAGGGTTTTATATAGTTTTTTAGAACATCAGGAGAGATGTTTTCTAATGCTCTTAATTCGCCCCAATAATTGGGGTCAGCTATGAGCCCATGCTTGAGCATTTCTGCAAAACCACTTCTCAGTTCTTCTTTAGGAAGTGAAACAAGCCAAGTGCTATCGATTACTACTTGTTGTGGCTCTTGGATAATTCCAATTTGATTTTTTAAAGGACCTAAGTCTATTCCTGTTTTTCCACCTACAGAGGCATCTACCATAGCAAGTAGAGTGGTGGGGATGTTGTAAAAATCAATTCCACGCTTAAAGGTACAAGCAACAAATCCACCTAAATCCGTCACCACACCACCTCCAAGATTAATTAAGGCACTATTTCTGTCTGCGCCACGCGAGGATAATTCATTCCAAAGGTATTCACAGGTGTGTAAGTGTTTGTTTTCTTCCCCAGCCTTCATCGTCAAGATAGAAGTGGGTGTTAGTTTTGTTTGCTCTAAGAACTGAGCCAAACAATGCGTTTCTGTATTCGTATCAACCAAAACATACAAACTCGTATATTCATTTTCCTCTAATTGTTGCACAAGAGCGGCTAAACCTTCCGGACCGTATGAGATGTTAACTTGATTTTGCATGTTGTTTTAAAAAGGCAAAAATAAGGATTTAATAGAAAGTGCGTTTACAGTGGAATTTATAAGGAAGAAAGGATTTTCTTTAGACGTGCTAAGCCTTCGTTTCTAGCCTTTTTATTTGCTTCAGATGCATTTTCTTCTTCTCCAGCCCGAAAAAAACCATGTCCTGCACCTTCGTAGATGATGGGTTCAAAAACTTGAGATTCCGCGTTCATTGCCGCTTGACTTGAAGCAATAGTAGCATTCACACGATTGTCATTTCCACCATAAAAACCATATACAGGCACCTGAATATTTTGATAGGCAGCTGCATCTTTTGGTCCGGTTCCGTAACATACGATGGCGGTTTCAATCTCATTGGATTGAGTAGCAAACTGGAACGACTGACTTCCTCCCCAACAAAAGCCAATGACCACTACTTTTCCGTTGGCAGCAGGAATTGATTTTGCATAGGAAACACTCGCCTCCAAAGTGGCTTTAATTTGATTGGAATCTAATGCATAGATACCCGTTCTTGCCAAATCCGCATTTTCATAGTCTGCAGTACCACCACCATTGGGAGCGGTACCAGAAAGAAAATCGGGAGCTAAAGCAATGTACCCCATTTCAGCAATTTGATCTGACATGGCACGTGCCCAATCATTTAATCCACGATTTTCATGAATAACGATTACTACAGCTGCTTTTTCAGAAACTTCAGGATATACTAAAAAGCTCTTTACTTCTTGTTTTTCAGTAGGTACTGAAATCCATTCGTGATGTCTAGGAGAATTCTCAAGACGCTCTAAGGGCGTTTGACTCCATCCAAAAAAACTAATTAGAACACTTAAAAGGAGGATTTTTTTCATAGGATAGATTTTAAAATATTATTTTTAATAAACAGTATAATTTACTGGCGTTTGAAGTTCTTCTTTACTCGGTCGAGCTGTACTTTATTGTCACGGTCTTTGATCGTTTCTCTTTTATCATAGAGCTTTTTACCTTTAGCCAGGGCAATTCGAAGCTTAGCAAATCCATCATCATTGATAAATAAGCGTAGGGGTACAATTGTGAGTCCGCTGTTTTTTACTTCTTTGTAAAGTTTCTTTAGCTCTTTCTTATTGAGTAGTAACTTTCGTTGGGCTTTGGGTCGGTGATTAAAACGTGTCCCAAAAGCATATTCTTCAATGTGCATGTTTACGGTAAACAATTCACCGCGCTCATTGAATTCGCAGAAACTTTCCGTAATGGAAGCTTTGCTGTTGCGGATGGATTTGATCTCTGTTCCTGTAAGCACAATCCCTGCGGTGTACTCTTCGATGAGTTCAAATTCAAACCGTGCCCGTTTGTTCTTTATGTTGATGTTGTTTTGCACAATACAAAGGTACTACATATCTAGTTTGAAGCATCCCTGCTGTTTCTGAAAATAAATTGAGACTCAAAATAATCCAAGGTGATGGCTTTGTCTTTTGAAACCGATCCTTCTAAAAGGGCTTTACTTAAGGGGTTTAGCACTTGTTGCTGTAAGGTGCGTTTCACTGGACGTCCTCCATATTGTGGATCAAAACCGAGTACGGCCAACTGCTCAATTGCTTCTTCAGTACTGTTTAGAATAATTTCTTGTTTCTTGAGACGCTTTGCAATTAATGCCAATTGAAGCCCTACGATTTTCTGAATTTCTTTTTGTGTAAGCGGAGAAAACATCACGATGTCATCAATCCGATTTAAAAATTCTGGGCGTACTTGTTTTTTCAAAAGAATCATTGCTTTTTCTTTCGCAATAGCTTCTGCTATTTCGAATTTAGGATTTTCTTCAAAGGCGGTCTGGATTTCATGACTTCCCATATTACTCGTCATGATGATAATGCTGTTTTTAAAGTCTGCTAAACGCCCTTTATTATCGGTAAGCCTTCCCTCATCCAAAACCTGTAACAACACATTAAATGTATCGGGATGTGCTTTTTCAATCTCATCCAACAGTATCACCGAGTAAGGTTTTCGTCGAACTGCTTCCGTCAACTGACCACCTTCTTCATAACCAACATACCCTGGAGGAGCTCCCACCAATCGACTTACGGCATGTCGCTCTTGATATTCACTCATGTCTATTCGAGTGATATTGTTTTCATCGTCAAAGAGAACATCCGCCAATGCTTTAGCCAATTCTGTTTTTCCCACACCGGTTGTTCCCAAGAAAAGAAAACTTCCAATAGGACGGTTTTGGTCCTGTAGACCCGCACGAGAACGACGAACGGCATCACTTACTGCTTCCACTGCTTTTTCTTGACCAACCAATCGTTGGTGCAGTTGATCCTCTAGCCGAAGGAGCTTTTCTTTATCGGTTTGCAACATCTTGCTCACCGGTATACCGGTCCATTTAGCGACTACTTCTGCAATATCATCATAGGTAACTTCCTCTTTTATGAGTATTTCACCTGTCTGAGCGACAGACACCTCTTTCTGTAATTTTTCTATTCTTGCTTCGGCTTCTTGAAGCTTACCATAACGAATTTCTGCCACCACTCCATAGTCTCCGTCTCGCTCTGCACGATCGGCTTGAGACTTGAGGGTTTCTATTTCTAGTTTCGTTTGCTGAACAGCATCGATCTTTTCTTTTTCCTGACTCCATTGAGCAAATAGGGCATTTCGTTTTTCTTTAAGCTCCCCCAACTCTTTACTAAGGCTTTTGATTTTATCTTCCTCTTTTTCTCTTCGTATCGCGACCAGTTCAATTTCAATTTGACGAATTTTACGATCTAGGGTATCTAGTTCTTCTGGTTTAGAATTAATTTCCATGCGTAGTTTAGAGGCAGCTTCGTCCATTAAATCAATTGCCTTATCTGGCAGAAATCGATTGGTTATATAACGGTTGGAAAGGGTTACAGCCCCTATGATTGCTTCATCTTTAATGCGTACTTTATGGTGGGATTCGTATTTATCTTTAATGCCTCTTAAAATCGAAATGGCACTCTCGATATCAGGCTCATCTACCATAACCTTCTGGAAACGTCGCTCCAGAGCTTTGTCTTTTTCAAAATATTTTTGATATTCGTCCAGGGTAGTGGCACCTATTGCACGAAGTTCTCCACGAGCCAATGCAGGCTTTAATATGTTGGCAGCATCCATTGCTCCCTCGCCACCTCCAGCGCCCACTAGGGTGTGAATTTCATCAATAAAAAGCACTAAATCGCCATCGCTTTGGGTAACTTCTTTAATGACGCTTTTTAGACGTTCTTCAAATTCTCCTTTGTATTTTGCACCTGCAATCAATGCCCCCATGTCAAGCGCAAAGATTTGCTTGTCCTTAAGGTTTTCTGGAACATCACCATCAATAATACGATGGGCCAGTCCTTCCGCAATTGCCGTTTTCCCAGTCCCGGGTTCCCCCACTAAAATAGGGTTGTTTTTAGTTCTACGAGTAAGGATTTGCAACAACCTCCTGATCTCCTCATCTCTTCCAATAACGGGGTCAAGCTTACCTTCTTCGGCTAATTTGTTTAAATTTTTAGCATATTTTTCTAAAGAATTAAAGTTTCCCTCGGCAGAAGCAGAAGTGACTTTTTCTCCTTTCCGTAACTCTTTAATTGCGGCCTCAAGGTCTTTTTTGGTGACCCCTTGATCTTTGAGCATTTTTCCAACTTTACTATTTGATTCAAAAACAGCCATAAAAAGATGCTCCGTAGCTACGTACTCATCTTTTTGTTGTTTCGCATTATTTATCGCGCTCAAAAGTGTTTGTGAGGCCTTTGGGGAAAACTGTTGTTGCCCACCCTCAACTTTAGAAAAGCTTTTTAAAATACTCTCATTTAGTTGTTTAACTAGAGTAAGGTTTAGTTGGAGTTTTTTAAATAAATAGGGGAGTACATTGTCGTCCACTTCAATAAGTCCCTGAAAGAGATGTTCGTTTTCTATTTCTTGATGGCCTCGTTCAAAGGCAAGTTGTTGAGCAGCTTGCACAACCTCTTGTGATTTTAAGGTAAGATTATTCAGATTCATAGCAATTTTTATCTTTATGTTATCAAAAGCTATTCCACTGACTATCAAGTGACTATATGTCGTTTTAAATTTAGTTTTAATGTCATTATGTCTGTAAAGGAGGTGTGTCAATGACATTTTAACTCAAATTTATAAGGGGTTTAATTCACAGGTGTAGTATCTTTACTCAATATATAATTATGCTACTCTCCGAATTTTTATTTGCATTAAATCAAGTTTCTGAATTTCGTTTTCAACAACCCAATAACGACTTTGTCCCCCCTCATTTCCATATTACCGAAGTGGGTATGGTACACAAGCATTTTATCGATTGTGGAGGGAAAGAACGTAAAGAAAGTGTTGTCAATTTTCAACTCTGGAGCTCAGATGATATACAGCATCGCTTGAATCCGCAAAAAGTTCTTCAGATTATTCACTTATCTCAACAGCGAATTAGCCTTTCCGATGAGCAAATTGAGATTGAATACCAAGGAGAAACCATCGGAAAATATGGTTTGGGTTTTGACGGCACTAATTTTCAGTTGATCAACAAAGAAACAGACTGTCTGGCCAAAGACAATTGTGGCATCCCAGAAAGTAATCCCAAGACAGTAACTACAACGAAGGAAAAAAACTCATGTGCCCCAGCAAGTGGGTGTTGTTGATTTCCTTTTAATAAAATCATTTTATCGGTCTTTTTATCTGCTTTTAATCAGGGGGATTTGACTATTTTTGTGCTTTAAAATTTTATTATGCACAGAGACACAGCTATATTCGATTTAATCAAGCAAGAAGAACAACGTCAACTGAATGGTATTGAATTAATTGCTTCAGAAAACTTCACCAGTCCTTCTGTTATGGAGGCTACAGGATCTGTTTTGACAAACAAATACGCCGAGGGTTATCCTGGAAAGCGCTACTATGGTGGGTGTGAAGTGGTTGATCAAATTGAGCAACTTGCCATTGACCGTGCAAAAGAATTATTTGGAGCTGCTTATGCTAACGTGCAACCCCATTCCGGATCTCAAGCAAACACTGCTGTTTTTCATGCGTTCATTAAGCCAGGGGATAAGATCTTAGGATTTGATCTTTCCCACGGAGGACATTTGACACACGGATCTCCCGTCAATTTCTCTGGACGCTTGTATAAAGCTCATTTTTATGGCGTAGAGGAGTCTACAGGACTGTTGAATTATGATAATATTATGGCAATTGCAAAAGAAGTACAGCCAAGGATGATTATTGCTGGTGCTTCTGCCTATTCTCGTGATATTGATTTTGCTAAGTTCCGTGAAATTGCCGATGCTGTGGGGGCCTTTTTATTGGCCGATATCTCACATCCTTCGGGAATGATTGCAACAGGTTTGCTAAGCGACCCAATGCCACACTGCCATGTGGTAACAACAACAACCCACAAAACTCTTAGAGGCCCTAGAGGTGGACTCATCTTGATGGGGCAAGATTTTGACAATCCCTTTGGAATGACTTTAAAAAATGGGACACCACAAAAAATGTCACATTTATTGAATATGGCTGTTTTCCCAGGAAACCAAGGAGGTCCTTTAGAACATGTTATTGCTGCAAAAGCAATTGCGTTTCAAGAAGCACTTCAGCCGTCCTTTAAAGTCTATATGAAACAAGTGCAGAAAAATGCCCAAGCGATGGCCGCTGCTTTTGTTGCTAAAGGCTACCACTTAATCTCTGGTGGTACAGACAACCACATGATGTTGATCGATTTACGCAATAAAAATATTAGTGGAAAAGCTGCTGAACACGCCCTAGTAAAAGCAGAAATTACTGCCAATAAAAATATGGTGCCGTTTGATGATAAGTCTCCCTTTGTGACCTCTGGGATTCGTGTGGGCACCGCAGCCATAACAACTCGTGGTCTTAAAGAAGACGATATGAGTGGAATAGTAGACTTGATTGATGAAGTGATTCAAAACCATGAAAGTACTGTGGTATTAGAAGCAGTAGGGGCAAAGGTTCACGCTCTAATGACTGGACGTGAGTTGTTTTATTACTAGGCAATGGTATAGTACCTATATAAAATTCAATTTGAAAGTTGATTTAATTTAATAGCATAGTACTCTTTATTACATTATAATAAAGCACTTACATTACAATCACAAATAATCTAAAGTATTCAAGACTTCCTCTTTTGTGTTCTTCGAAGTGCAAACAATTCTTTGTTGTAGGCAAAAAATACATTGAGGAGTATGAGGTAGGAGTGAACGTAAGGGATAATTCGTTGGTTTTTCATTAAGTAGGGTAGATTAGGGTACTGGTTTATTTAGAAGGAAGTTTAAAAAAAAACGGCTTTAGAAAATTTCCAAGCCGTTTTTCACGCATTCATTTTGCCACTTATGTATTTGTTTCTATTAAGCTTTTAGCAATGATCGGTAGGATTCTTTATTTGCATACATTAAAAACAGGTTCATCATTAGTGCAACTGCAGATCCAGCAATTCCGGAAAGATCCAAGAAAAGATGAAACAAAAACGCATTTAGTATTACAGGAAGTAAAATCACTAAAGCGAGTGTTTTGTATTTATTGATTAAAATAGAAACGCCAGCAACTATTTCAACTAGAGCAACAAGTGTCATGAGGTAGCCACTATCGACAAGTGCCCCCATAAAAGCACCTGCAGCTTCAGGCATTGGTGGCATTGGCATAAAATTTAAGAATTTGTTTGAGCCAAAGATGACTAATATTAATCCAAATAGAATTCTGATAATTAATTGTGCTTTATTCATAGGTGATAAATTTTGATTCATACAAATGTCATCACCATTATATCGTTATGCAATCACATAGCTTAACAAATCATTAATTTTTAGGCATTTTTTTTATTTTCCCACGTATACTACTTAATGCTTGCGGAGTAACTCCTAGATAGGAGGCAATCATGCGTTGTGGAACTCTTTTGACCATATTAGGGTAGGTTTCTAAAAACAACTCGTAACGTTCTCTGGCATTGGAACTCATAAGCAGGAGTACTCTACGTTGTAAGACAGCAATCCGTCTGGACAATAGGTTGATTCTTATTTTAAGGTTGTCAACATTAAGTTCTGTTTTTATTCCTGTGTTGCGATCCAAAATAATGACTTCTGAATCTTCAATACAATCAATAAAAAGTTTGGTCGGGCGATTGAATTCTTGCGACTCAAGATCGGCTATTACCCACTCCCTGGGTGCAAACATAAAAATGTGTTCTTTTCCATTATCGTCAATGGTATAGCTTCTTAATAATCCTTTTTTAACATAGAAAGCTTTAGTAGTAATTTCTCCTTCTCGCTGAAGCATGTCTCTTTTTTTTAAACGTACGATGTTGCGTTCTTTTGAAATATTTAAGGTCTTGTTTGTAATTTCCATTGTTTTTTGAGTCGTGTTTGGGGTCTTTATAAATAAATTAGCGCTTTTAGAAGGACTATAAAATCAAAGTTAGAAGCTGAGATGCTTTAAAAACGTATTTTTTTTTATGTTTAGAATAAATGACGTGGATTTTCATTGGGGTTTTTCAGATTTAGGGATAGAGACTATAAATATACTATAAAATCAAAATAATTTGTTGTTACCGCTAAGCTTTCAACTAAAATTAAAAATGTTTTAGGAAAAAAGGGCTTGGATTTCCTGAGGAATTCGGAGAATTTTTTGCGTCTTTGGATCCAGATAACACCACTGTGTGGTACACTGCGCAACAAGAATTGTGGTGTCTTTAAAATATATTTCAACAATACGCTGAGAGAGATATCCCTCCGTGAGGGCAACGTGGGTTTTTAGGGTTAGCCAATCGTTCTGTTTTGCAGAGCGTTTGTAATTAATGGTATGACTTCGAACTACCCAAATACCATAATCCGACTCTTTATCTTTAATGAGCGATTCCCAATGTGCCCCAGCAATTTCTTGTACCCACTGAAGATATTGTACGTTATTTACATGATCTAAAGCATCTAAATGTTCCTTTTTTACTTGAAGATCGTATTGATAGGACTTACTCATTCTTTCGGCAAGAGGTTTACCTCAAAAATGGAACTCCAGTTTTTCCCAGTCACAAAAAAGGTGTTTCGAGCTTTGTGAAACGCAATTCCATTTAATACGTTGAGTTGTGGGTGTTGTGTCACTTTTTCTTTAAGCCCTGAAAAATCAATCACCCCCTCTACAGCACCACTTAAAGGATCAATGATAACACTTACTTCTTTATTGAACTGATAGGTATTGGCATAGATCTTTCCATTGACCCATTCCAACTCGTTGATGTTTTTTAGAGGCGACTTATGCGTCATCACCTGAATACTTTTGAGCTCTTTATAAGTGATGGGGTCAAGGATCCAAATCCGGTTACTACCATCAGATTTGTAAAGGTATTGGCCATCATTACACAAGCCCCAACCTTCTTTACTTTCTTGAAAAGGAAAGGATTTTTGCATCGTAAGGGTTGCTTTGTCATACACAAATCCCTTTTGCGCTCTCCAGGTAAGCTGGATAATTTGATCATTTAGAAGAGTTAGTCCTTCTCCAAAATAAGCGTTATCTAAAGGTTTGTTTTCGATGATTTCTCCTGTTTTGTAATTTACAGTGCGTAGGCTGGACTTCCCATTCAAACCGGTACTCTCATATAGTAATTCGCCGTCAAATTCCAAGCCTTGTGTGTAGGCGGTTTGATCATGCGGAAAGATGTTTACTATCTCGTAGGTGTATAGTTGTGGAGGAGCATCAGCCAAAAGGGTTAAAGTCGTTTCTGTTTCTTTAGTATTTTCTCCATTAGTAATTACAGCTTTTACAACCTGCGTTCCTAGCGGCTCATTTGTGAGGATATGATTTGGAGAAATAGGGGTGTTATTTAAAAAGTACGCAACCTTCTCTGGTGAATTATTTTTAATTTTAAGCTGAAGGGTGTCGCCCCATTTTGCTTTATCCCCTTTGATGCCGGTACTGATTTTATAATTAGGCACAGCTGGGCCACCACATTTCATTAAAATTAGTGCGGTAAGAATAGATAAAAAGATTTTCATGGGATTGGATGATTGAATTATATTTAAGATCAATAAACACGAAATTAAGCAATTAAAATGATTGTTGAAATCAGATGAACGGCTTATATTTGCGCTGGGCAAGTCCTACACAACCAGCTCCTGTTGAATCCCCCAGGGCGGGAACGCAGCAAGGGTAGGTGGTCGTAGCGGTGTGATGTGGGTCGCTTGCCCTTTTTTATTTTTTTAGCTTCTTCATGAGCTTACAAAAATCAACGAATAAAACACATGAAAAAAGTAGTATTGATCACTGGTGCTTCATCAGGTTTAGGCCTTGCTACTGCCTTACACCTTCATGTTAAAGGACATCATGTTTTTGGAACCAGTAGGAACCCAGAGAAGTACACCGATAGGGTTCCGTTTACCATGTTACCTTTGGAAATTACAGATTCTAATGCTATCACAAATTGTGTCGTTGAAATTTTAAAAAAAACCAACCGGCTTGATGTTTTAATTAATAATGCAGGCGTAGGTATCACAGGTCCTATGGAAGAAATTCAAGCGGAGGCAGTGGTAGCAAACTTTGCTACTAACTGTTTTGGGCCCCTTCAAATGGCACAGGCTGTTCTACCGCAAATGCGTCTTCAAAATGCAGGACTAATCATCAATGTTACTTCTATTGCAGGAGTAATGGGGTTGCCTTTTAGGGGGGTGTATTCCGCTTCAAAAAGCGCTTTGTCTATAATGACGGAAAGCCTTCGAATGGAAGTTAAATCTTTTGGTATTGACGTTTGTACGCTAGCTCCTGGAGACTATGCAACAGACATTGCTTTACGTCGCTACCATGCCCCCGTTGTAAGCAACTCACCTTATCAAAAAATATATCAGGAAAATTTAGACACAATGGATGCCCATGTGGATGGAGGAAATCCTCCACAAGAAATTGCGGTCGCCATTGCAGATATTATTGAAAAAGGAAACTCGAAAGTACATTATCAGGTTGGACCGTTTATGCAAAAATTATCCAAAACCTTAAAAAACATACTTCCCAGTCGTATATTTGAAAAACTAATCATGAATCATTATAAACTTTAATCCCTCCTTATGAAATTTTTTATTGACACTGCCAATTTAGATCAAATCAGAGAAGCTCAAGCCCTTGGAGTTTTAGATGGTGTAACTACAAATCCTTCCCTAATGGCTAAAGAGGGTATTACAGGCGAAAAAAACATCATCCAACATTATGTAGATATTTGTGATATAGTGGATGGCGATGTATCTGCAGAAGTGATATCAGTAGATTTTGAGGGTATGCTAAGAGAAGGGAAAGCTCTTGCTGCTTTACATCCACAGATTGTTGTCAAAATTCCAATGATAGAAGATGGCGTAAAGGCATTAAAGTATTTTTCTGATGAAGGGATAAAGACTAATTGTACTCTTATTTTTTCTGCCGGTCAAGCATTATTGGCTGCTAAAGCCGGAGCTACTTATATGTCTCCGTTTATTGGTCGCTTGGATGACATCTCTACCGATGGTCTAAATCTTATTCAAGAGATTCGTGAGATTTATGATAATTATGGCTTTGAGACTCAAATCCTTGCGGCTTCTGTTCGCCATACCATGCACGTGATTGAATGTGCTAAAATTGGAGCTGATGTAATGACAGGACCACTATCATCAATCAAAGGACTTTTAAACCATCCGTTGACGGATATTGGATTGGCTAAGTTCCTTGAGGATTATCAAAAAGGGAATAAGTAAATACTGAAGACTAAAGGTCTTCTAGGGATTTTTCAAAAGTTGCATCAGAGAAATTCCCAAAACCTTCAATGATTTTACCTTTAGCATCTAAGATAATTGCTTTGTTTAGTAAGGTTAGCACCCAGGCCTCACTTGCTTTTTCAAAATCAACCAGAGAAAACTGATCTTCAGGATTGATTTCCATCATTTTCTGTACTTGATCTACCATGCTATTAAAGGGTTGTATACAGATTCCAACAAAACGAATGTTGGGGTATCGTTCTTGGAGGAGCTTGGATCGTTCAAGAGTATTTTTATAATGATTCATTTGAGTTTGAGACCAGAAATAGAGTACGGTAGTTTTATTATTCAAAATGCTTGCGCTACTAACGGTTTTACGAGATACATTTTGAAGGGCGATCTTTGGCAAGGGATTGTTTGGTTCCATGCTGCTGATGTTATTGTGAAGGGCGAGTATTTCGGCAAGGTAAATGGGTGAATTGTTTATCGTTGCATAATACTGTAGAAAACGTTCGTGTTGTCCGTGATTCTCAAAGGTTAGTATTTCCTCAAAAGCAATGGCACGTGCCAGATTATTCCGCAACAGTGTTCCTTTAATCCCTTGATCTAAAACCTTTAGTCTTTGGATGTTAAATTCTGTGGTTTGTTTTTGTTTAAAATAAGGCTTGCTAGGATCTATGGCTTTTTGACTAATAAAATTTAAAATGTAATTGACGTAGGGGTCAAAAAAAGCTAAATCATTATCCCCATAATTCAAAAACTTTCTGAAACCAAAAAAGAGACTATCTTCTTCAACAGACCACTGAGCTCCACGCAGCAAGGCATAACGCTCTCGGATGTTTGCATAATGATAGACATAGGCGGCTTGTGTAACTTTTTGGGCAATAGGAGAGAGGGTATTAACCGAATCCATCTGTATCCACAACTCTTTTTTTTCAAAAAGTAAGGAGTCCAAAATGGAGTTAAAAGTCAAACTACTATTAGCATATTTAGTAGAGAGGTAATCGGATTCCGACTTTTGCTTTAAAATCAACTCCATTAAAAAGTTATTTTTGGAGGCACCAACCCCAGAAAAAACAATCGACTCATCAAAAGCAGCAGCGTTTATTCTTACCCACAGGCTGTCTTTCTCTTCAAGTAATACGGTTTGATACTCTGGGAGGTGCTCTAACTTATAGATTCCACTTCCTATGGAATCAAACTTTTTTTGAAAGCGCAAATTTTTATCAAGATCCAGTAGATCTACCACTTTGTTTCCTTGATAAAAGGCCACTGAACGTGACGAAGGATTGATGATCTGTCCACCAAAGAATATTCCCGTTCGTTCGTATTGTTTGGAATGGCAAGCAATACAAAGAACTAAAATAAGAACACTAAATAATATTTTTCGAATCACAAATCAAAAATAACATTTTAAACGATTAAAAAATCTTAGCTTGAAGTTAAAAATTTGATGACCCTGCCAAGGATTTGTGTAAGTTTGCATTTCAAAAATTAATCACTATGTTGTCGGTTTCAAACCTTTCAGTTCAATTTGGAAAACGGATTTTATTTGATGAAGTAAATACAAGCTTTACCTCTGGAAATTGCTATGGAATCATTGGTGCCAATGGAGCGGGGAAGTCTACCTTTTTAAAAATTATTTCAGGAAAGCAAGATGCAAATTCAGGAAGTGTTCATCTAGAAACGGGGAAACGTCTTTCTGTGTTGGAACAAAATCACAACGCCTACGACGAAAGTCCTGTTTTAGAAACTGTTTTACGAGGCAATACATCTCTTTTTAAGGTTAAAGCTGAAATGGATGCTCTTTATGCAAAAGAAGACTTTTCTGACGCAGATGGAGATCGTGTGGGAGAATTACAAATACAATTTGAAGAAATGAACGGCTGGAATGCAGATAGTGAAGCTGCCGCCTTACTTTCTAATTTAGAAATTCCAGAGGACTTACATTATTCATTGATGAGTGATTTGGATGGAAAGCAAAAAGTTCGGGTTTTACTTGCACAAGCCTTGTTTGGTAATCCTGATGTACTGATCATGGATGAGCCTACAAATGACTTGGACTATGACACAATCATGTGGTTGGAGAATTTTTTAGCGAATTATGATAATACAGTTATAGTCGTCTCTCACGACCGTCATTTTTTAGATGCAGTATGTACTCATATTTCCGATATTGACTACGGTAAAATAAATCACTTTTCTGGAAATTACACCTTCTGGTATGAGTCTTCTCAGCTTGCAGCACGCCAACGAGTGCAGCAGAATAAAAAGTCTGAGGAAAAGAAAAAAGAACTACAAGAATTTATCGCTCGTTTTTCTGCTAATGTTGCCAAATCAAAACAAGCAACCTCACGTAAAAAAATGATTGATAAATTAGACATAGAAGAAATTAAGCCTTCTAGCCGACGTTATCCTGCGATTATTTTTGATCAAGAGCGAGAAGCTGGAGATCAAATATTAAATATTGAAAACCTATCTTCTTCAACAGATGGAACGATCCTTTTTAAAAATCTTCATTTAAATCTTGCAAAAGGGGACAAAGTTGTTGTTTATGCAAAAGATACTCGAGCACTTTCTGCCTTATATGAAATCTTAATGGGAGAACGTAAAGCCGACACGGGTAGCTTTGATTGGGGAATAACGACCTCACAGGCATACCTCCCCGTAGACCATGATCATTTTTTTGAAAAACCAATGAGTTTGGTCGATTGGCTCCGTCAATATGCAAAAACAGAAGAAGAGCGTGAAGAAGTTTTTATCCGTGGCTTTTTAGGTAAAATGCTCTTTAGTGGGGAAGAAGCTTTAAAGATGTCTAATGTGCTTTCTGGAGGTGAAAAAGTACGTTGTATGCTCTCCAAGATGATGATGGAGCGGGCAAACGTGCTCTTGCTAGAAGAGCCTACCAATCATTTGGATTTGGAATCCATTACGGCTTTTAATAATTCGCTAAATAATTTTAAAGGAACCCTTCTTTGTAGTACTAGCGACCATGCCTTTGCTCAAACTCTAGGCACCCGTATTGTTGAATTGACTCACAATGGAATCATTGACCGACACACAACATTTGATGAGTATATGACCGATCCAAAAATTAAAGAGTTACGCGAAAAAATGTTAGGATAAAACCGGTAGAATAGGGTTTACTTTTAATTACTTCACAAAATCATCGTTTTCAATTCGTTGATGTACTTTTCCTTACGTTTCTGCTTATACCTTTTACAGTAAGAGGTATGAAAAATGTGGTCACTTAAAAACTTAAACTGAATTCTATTCCATTCCTCGGTTGTAAAGGTTGGATTTGAAAACTTAATTTCTTGGAATAACTTTTCGCCAGTTTCCCAAAAACTATTTGTGCCAATATATTCTAAATCAGCATCAGCAATAATGCGATCAAGAAGGGATTTAGGTTGCTGAGGGATTTTAGTTGACATGATCATTTGCTGGATGAGTGTAAGGTGTTCTTTTTTGATCTTATACTTTTCCATTTCTTTCTCAACATAACTGCAGCTTTTCTGCTCATGATCTTGTGGACCATCTAAATATCCTATATCATGAAATAACGCTGCAATCTGTATCAATTCTAGTTCCAGTATGGAAAGCTTATAATACTTTCCAATCTTGAGGGATACTTCTAATACATAAAGGGTATGATCTATTGAGTGGTAGGTATAAATAGGAGAGACTCCTTTTAATAATTTAAGAGCGTTTTCTTTTATCTTTTGGATAGGATACGTCTGCACAGTTTCAATAAATAGTACTATAAACTTAATAAAAATATGTTAGATTAAGATAAAACGTTTTTGATGTCACTTGAAGCTGTTATAAGTTCCAGTATATTTTGAAGTGCAGGGTTTCTATTGTTTTGATTCCAAACGACTGAAAGTTTGGTTCGATGCGGAAGATAATCCAGGTCAATAAACTTCACTTTTTGATTGATGTCTGTCTTTAAGGAATTGGGAATGATGGAAATTCCAAAGTAATTTTCTACTAACTTATAAATGGTGTTGGAGTGAATCGTGTTATGTGATATTTTGGGCTGAAACCCACTATCATCAAATAGTTGCATTACTTTATAAAAATAGGAAGGGCTGTATTTTTGATCAAATAATATGAACGATTCGTTTTTAAACTGAGCTAAACTTTTAAAATTATGAGTGCCTATAGGATGGTTTTCGGGCAACACTAAACAGAAAGGTTCCCGCAATACAATATTTGCTTTTAGTCCTCTAGGAAAATTTTCCAGCCTTACAAATGCAAGATCAATTTCATTTGACAGCAAACCTTCAACCTGTGCCTGGTTGTCCATTTCTTTTAAATTGAATAAGATTTTGGGATGTTGCTTTTTAAATTTCAGTAATAAATTTGGTATAATATGCTGCATGGCAGAACCTACATAGCCTAATTTTAAATTCCCTACCATGCCACGATCCAATAGTTTGCTGTGTTCTAGTATGTAATCCAGGTTCTGGAAAGAACGTTTTAGCTCCTCCTTAAGGTAGCTTCCCGAGGGAGTTAATGAAACTTTTCTGCTGTGTCTTTCTAAAAGTTGAACCCCTAGGTGAGCTTCCAACTCTTTGATCTGTTTACTCAACCCAGGTTGGGAAATAAAAAGTCTTTCCGAAGCTTTTCTAAAGTGAAGATCTTCTGCTACAGCTAAAAAATATCGAAGATGTCTGTATTCCAATTGATAACTCATAGCTATTGATTATTATAAATATTGGTCTTATTGGGTATTAAATATAGTGGTATTTTTAAAAAACTCAATCTTTTTAATATGACCTTTAATTACGGCAAGGAAAAACTCACCTTAAAAAAAACATTTGCGCTTGCACAGGGAAAGACCAAAGGAGTATTGATTCCTGAAATCAAATCAAAAGTAGAAAAAAGCAATGCTATTGTTCACAAAGTAGTTCATTTTGGAAGGACTGTATATGGAATCAATACAGGGTTTGGCCCTCTATGTGACACTTTGATTTCTGAAAATGAAACTAAAAAATTACAGCGAAATTTATTAATCTCACACGCAGTAGGGGTAGGAGATCCTATTCTACCCTTGTTGTCCAAAATAATGATGATATGTAAAGTACATGCACTTTGTCAAGGGTATTCTGGAATCCGACTCACTGTAATTGAACGCATCCTTTTTTTTATTGAAAACGACCTGCTTCCTGTCGTTCCTGAGCAAGGTTCTGTTGGAGCTTCAGGTGATTTAGCACCTTTGGCACATTTATTTTTACCACTCATAGGTGAAGGAGAGTTTTGGGAAGGAAAACACATTGTTTCCGCTAAAAAAGTTTTAAACAATTATGGTTTAGCCCCCATTGTTTTAGAAGCAAAAGAAGGGCTAGCCTTAATAAACGGAACTCAATTTATATTAGCCCATGCATTATTTGGTTTACAGAAAATAAACTATCTGGCTGATCTTGCGGATGTAGCTGGCGCCATGAGCCTGGAGGGACTTCAGGGGAGTGCAGCCCCTTTTAAATCAGCCCTACATGAAATAAGACCCTTTAAAGGTTCACTTAAAGTTGCAAAACGTATGCGCTTACTGTTAGAAGGCTCAGATAATCTTGATGCACACAAAAATTGTTCACGGGTTCAGGATCCCTATTCAATTCGGTGTATTCCCCAAGTTCATGGCGCTTCACGCAATGCATTCAAACACCTTAAAAAACTTGCAACAATTGAATTAAATGCAGTTACCGATAATCCTATTCTTTTGAATGAAGAAGAAATAATTTCTGGGGGTAATTTTCATGGTCAGCCCCTAGCAATGGCACTTGATTATTGTTCTATTGCCGCTTCAGAGTTAGGTAATATTTCTGATCGCCGATGTTATTTAATGCTTGAGGGGAAATACGGATTGCCTCGCTTATTGACAGAAAAAGGTGGATTAAACTCTGGCTTTATGATTCCTCAATATACCACTGCAGCTTTAGTGACTGAAAACAAATCCCTATGTTTTCCTGCGAGTGCTGACAGTATACCAACCTCGTTAGGACAAGAAGATCATGTGTCTATGGGAAGTATTTCAGGACGTAAATTCAATCAAATTTTAGGGAATCTTGAAAAAATTCTCGCTATAGAATTGATGTATGCTGCCCAAGCACTAGAATTTCGGGGTGGCATTAAGTGTAGTGCTTTGATTCAAGAAAACTACCAACTCCTCCGGAATCAGGTACTTAAACTTGAAGAGGATCGTCTGCTCAAAGAGGACATTCAAACTCTAATTAAGATGATTCAAAATCAAACCTTTATTGTTCGCTAATGGAAAAATCACTTACCGCTTTTCAAACTGCAATCCTCCAGGGAATCCCAAACAAATTGCCTCCGAAACATGGATTTTCTGAGGAAGTTAATCGTGCTCCAAAGCGTAAAGATATTTTGTCTGAGGAAGAAAAAATATTAGCTGTACGTAACGCACTACGATATTTCCCAAAAGCATGGCATCCTGAATTGGCTATAGAATTTGCAAAAGAATTACAAGATTATGGAAGGATCTATATGTATCGTTTCAAACCTAAATATGATCTTTATGCTAGACCGCTATCAGAGTATCCAGCAAAATCAAAACAAGCAGCAGCAATAATGCTTATGATCCAAAACAATTTAGATCCTGCTATAGCTCAACATCCGGAAGAACTAATCACCTACGGAGGAAACGGAGCGGTATTTCAAAATTGGGCACAATACTTACTTACTCTTTCTTACTTAGCGCAAATGACAGAGAAACAAACCTTGCACCTTTATTCAGGTCATCCTATGGGTCTTTTTCCATCTTCACAAAAGGCTCCTCGCGTGGTGGCTACCAACGGTATGATGATTCCCAACTACTCAAAGCCAGATCATTGGGAAAAGTTTAATGCCCTTGGAGTAACGCAGTACGGGCAAATGACGGCAGGATCGTTTATGTACATAGGACCACAAGGAATTGTACATGGAACGACAATAACTATTTTAAATGCTTTTCGTAAAATTTTAAACGAAACAGAACAAATTAAAGGAAAGGTGTTTTTGACGTCAGGTTTGGGAGGAATGAGTGGCGCTCAACCAAAAGCTGGAAATATCTGTGGGTGTATTACCGTTTGCGCAGAAGTCAATTCAAAGGCAGCCAAAAAAAGGCATCGACAAGGATGGGTTGATGAATTGACTCAGGATATGGATTTTCTGATACAACGAGTTAAAAAAGCAATTGAAACTCATGAAGTCCTATCAATTGCATACATAGGTAATGTGGTTGACGTTTGGGAGCAATTTTATACTGAAGGAATTTACGTTCATATCGGATCGGATCAAACGTCCTTACACATACCATGGACCGGTGGATATTATCCTGTTGGTCTTACCCTTGAAGAATCAAATACTCTGTTAAAAGAAGAGCCTGAAGCCTTTAAAGTGAAGGTTCAAGAATCGTTGCGGCGTCATGTTGCAATCATTCAAAAACATACTGATAAAGGAACTTATTTTTTTGATTATGGGAATGCTTTTTTATTGGAATCTTCTCGAGCAGGGGCGACGGTAATGAAAGAAAATAAGATTGATTTTAAATACCCCTCCTATGTTCAAGACATATTGGGTCCAATGTGTTTTGATCTTGGTTTTGGTCCGTTCAGGTGGGTTTGTACATCAGGCAATCCATCAGATCTAGAGAAGACAGATACTATAGCCCTTAACGTATTAAAAGAAATTAGCCTATCTGCACCTCCAGAAATCAAATTGCAACTCAATGACAACATAAAGTGGATTGAGGAAGCTAACAAAAATAAAATGGTTGTGGGATCACAAGCAAGAATTTTATATGCCGATGCTGAAGGACGCATTAAAATTGCGCAAGCTTTTAACAAAGCTATTGCTAACAGTGAAATAGGAGCTGTTGTTTTAGGGCGCGATCACCATGATGTAAGCGGAACAGATTCTCCATATCGAGAAACCTCAAATATTTATGATGGAAGTAAATTCACTGCCGATATGTCGATCCATAATGTTATCGGGGATAGTTTTAGAGGAGCTACCTGGGTTTCTATTCACAATGGAGGAGGAGTAGGCTGGGGCGAAGTTATAAACGGAGGTTTTGGAATGCTTTTGGACGGAAGTCCTGTAGCAGAGGAGCAATTAAAAAGCATGTTGTTTTTCGATGTAAATAATGGAGTAGCACGTCGAAGTTGGGCTCGAAATAAAGAAGCTCTGTTTGCAATTAAGCGCGAAATGGATCGAACGCCAAATTTAAAGGTAACTTTACCTAACCTAGTAGATGATTCACTTTTAAAAAATTTGTTTTAGATGAAAACACTTTTTATAAATATTAAAGAATTAGTGCAAATTCGCGAAGCTTCTGTTTCCTTTGTTGCTGGGAAGGCAATGAAATTATTGCCTACGATAAAGAATGCGTATTTATTAATTGATGCGGATAGGATTTTTGCTTTCGGTCCGATGCATGAATGTCCAAAGGAATCGATGCTTGAGGTGATAGATGCAAAAGGTAAAATGATTTTACCTGCTTGGTGTGACTCTCACACCCATATAGTATATGCAGGGAGTCGAGAAGAAGAATTTAAAGATAGAATCAATGGACTTAGTTATGAAGAAATCGCTGCTAATGGAGGAGGGATTTTAAATTCTGCTAAAACCCTTCAGACTACTTCTGAAAATGATTTATATGAACAAAGTAAAGTACGCTTGGAAGAAGTAATGGCCCTAGGTACAGGGGCAATTGAAATTAAATCAGGGTATGGTCTCTCTCCGGAGTCTGAATTGAAAATGTTACGAGTAATTAAACGTTTTAAAAAAGAATATCCTATACCTATTAAGGCGACGTTTTTAGCCGCTCATGCACTTCCAAAGAATTTTGCTGGGGATACTACCGCTTTTTTAAATGATATGTTAACTAAAGTTTTGCCTGTAATCAAAAAAGAGAATTTAGCAACAGCAATTGATGTGTTTTGTGAAAAAGGATACTTTTCAATAGCCGATACAAAACAAGTGTTAAAAGCCGCAAAAGACTATGGCTTAATTCCAAAGCTCCATGTAAATCAATTCAATGCAATTGGAGGTGTTAGTCTTGCAGTAAAATATAACGCTCGTTCTGTTGATCATTTAGAACATATAACCGAAGACGATATAGAGGCACTTAAAAACAGCAAAACAATACCTGTGGCTTTGCCTGGGTGTTCTTATTTTTTAGGAATACCATTTACTCCAGCACGAAAAATTATAAATGCTGGTTTGCCTTTGGCTTTGGCATCCGATTACAATCCAGGATCAGCTCCTTCAGGAAATATGAATTTCATTGTATCTGCGGCATGTATTAAAATGAAAATGACCCCTGAAGAAGCAATTAATGCTGCAACCATTAACGGGGCTTATGCAATGGATATTCAAGATGAAGTTGGTTCAATAACAAAAGGAAAAAAAGCAAACCTTATTTTAACTAAACCTATTTCTTCCTATGTTGAATTGCCTTACGCATTTGGATCTAATTTTATTGAGCAGGTATTTTTAAATGGAAAATCAATTAGTAACTAAATATAATGGAATCCATTAACATCAGTCCGCATCTAGATATTTATTCAGCACCAAAAAAATCTTTGTGGACGGGTAGGGAGTCTCCATCACAACTAGGGGTTCAATATTGGTATCAGCAAGTTGAACTTTATGATTTAAATATTAAAAATAAGAATCATAAGAAAAATGATATCGTGCTTTTAGGTTATTCATGCGAAGAAGGTGTCAAAAGAAATAAGGGAAGAATTGGAGCAATCCAAGGTCCTGATGCTATTCGAGCATATTTAGCACCATTATCATATCATCACCATTCAAAGCGGATTATTGATTATGGTAACTTGACTTGTACTGCAGGAGATTTAAACACTTGTCAAGAAGCACTTTCTGAATTTGTTGCTCAAACAATCCGTTTAGGCGGATTTCCCATAATCCTTGGAGGAGGTCATGATGTTGCTTATGGTCATTTTGTGGGAATTCACAAGGCGTTAGTTTTTAAGAAAAGTAATAAAATAGGGATTATAAACTTTGATGCTCATTTTGATTTACGGCCAGTAGACAGTAAGCCGAATTCTGGAACACCTTTCAATCAAATTCTTACAGAATATGGAGAGACGACATCCTATCTGGCTATTGGAATCCAGCAAGCTTCTAATACAAAAGAACTTTTTAAAATTGCACAAGAGAAAAAGGTTCATTACCTCCTTAGCGAAGCCTGTGAGCTGTCAAACTTTGAGTTGATTAAAGCGGAGTTAGATACGTTCATAAATCAAAATGATGTAGTGTACCTTACGATTGATTTAGATGGTTTTTCTTCAGCATATGCCCCTGGTGTTAGTGCCCCATCGCCCTTAGGGTTTTCACCACATTTTTTTCTTAAGGCATTAGCATACTTGATGAAAAGTCAAAAAGTAATTGCTGTAGATATCGCAGAGTTAAACCCCACTTACGATAGAGACCATTGCACTGCAAGGTTAGCCGCTAGAATAGTAGATGCTATTGTTGGGGGTGCAGTATAGCTTTTTTTAAGTAAAAATAAAGTAAGTACTAATTACAATAATTACGATGACTATACCATAGGTTTTTACTGGCTTCCAAGGTGTTATATCAACTTGTTCTGTATAGTTTTGAACATACGCAATTTCACGGGGTCTCAACTTACCGATCAGTAACATGACACCTATGTTGAACAAGAATATGATCGCCATGATATGGAGGTAATGCGGATATTCCCCACCATTTGAGATGACATAACCCTTGAGAACAAACTGGCTAATTGAGTACATAACTACGCCAATAACCATTGCTATTTTAGCCGCTGAGGCAGGAACATATTGGGTTAAATAACCAACAAGGATAATAGTTAAAATTGGAATGGTATAGCATCCATTAATCTCTTGAAGATAACCAAAAAGACCATCTGGTGCATTTGCAATACTAGGAGCAATAATCATAGAGAGTAGCGCAAGTCCAATTCCAAAGGTTTTTCCTGCACGAACAACTTCCTGTTCATTTGCATCTTTCTTGATATACTGTTTGTAAATATCCAGACCAAAAAGAGTAACTGAACTATTTAATGCAGAGTTGAAGGAACTCAAAATAGCTCCAAAGAGAACTGCAGCAAAGAAGCCCAGTAAAACGGGTGGTAAAACTTTATTTACCAATAAACCATAAGAAAGATCTGCTTGACTTGAATCTAGTGTTCCTCCGAAAATATAATAGGCAATAATACCAGGGAGAACAACGATTAGTGGACCTAAAATCTTAACAAAGGCAGCTAAAATAAGGCCTTTTTGCCCTTCAATTAAATTTTTTGCAGCTAAAGCTCTTTGAATAATAGCCTGATTGGTACCCCAATAAAAGAGTTGCACCAAAACCATCCCTGTAAATAAAGTGCTAAAAGGAATAGCAGATTTCGAATCTCCTATTGCATTAAACTTAGCGGGCTCATGTGCATATAGTGCTTCAATACCATTCATAACGCTTCCATCACCAATATACATTAACCCAAAAACAGGAATCATAATTCCCCCGATAAGTAAACCGATAGCATTTACGGTATCTGAAACGGCAACTGCTTTTAGACCGCCAAAAATGGCGTAAATAGATCCGATTATACCTATGGACCAGACTGTTAAGATTAGTGTGTTGGTGTCGCTCAAATCAAATAGCGCTGTGAGATCAAACATTCCTATAAGTGCAATTGCTCCAGAATACAAAACAATGGGAAGTAAGACCACCACATAACCCGATAGAAACAAACCTGAAGTAATGGATTTTGTTGCTGTATCATAGCGTCGCTCCAAAAACTGCGGAATGGTAGTTAACCCTCCTTTTAAATAGCGAGGAAGTAACACCACTGCTGTTATTACCATGGCTATAGCTGCAAGGGTCTCCCATGCCATAACTACAACACCTTCATTAAATGCTGAACCGTTTAAACCTACAAGCTGTTCAGTAGAAAGATTTGTTAATAATAATGAACTTGCGATTACGGGGGCAGTCAGGCTACGTCCACCAAGAAAATAACCGTCTTGAGTGTTTTCATTTGTCTTTCGCGTAGCGAGGTAAGCAACTACACCTACGAGCAGGGTAAATGCTATGAATATAATAAATTGCATATGAAGTTTTAATTCGTTTGTTTCGACCTAAAAATAAGAAAACTTATTCTAAAGGGAGAGACTTTCTAAAATTTCCTTGGCTTGTTTTTCTTCATCAGGGTGAATCCAAACCTCTTGGTCAGTTGAAAAGGAACCAAAGCCAGCTAGCCTTGCAGATTCTGCACGATCCTTTATAACTGGTACAATTGACGCTTGTTCAAGCGCGTCACATATATTTATAACTTGAACTACTGGGCCTAAGTAAAGGCGTATATATTTTGGGGACATAAAAACATGTTTAAGCTTTATTATATTTATTATTCCAAATTGCTGGATTAAAGTTTTTACCTAAAGCAAAACCATAAAACAAAACAACTGAAGCAATAGCCTTAAAGTTAAAGAATAATAACATCCAATAGGTCGATGCGTCGGGGGATTTTGTAAATAAATTTTTTGGCATAATCTCAGTTACAACAAAACTAATGGCTAATACCAAACCCAGTAAATTCCATATGTTTTTAAAAGGCAACATCATTAGTCTTCGCAGTGGATGAAGATCATTCCCCCATTTATGAACTAAATAATAAAAATCATTCCCTAATGGAGCAAAAAGCAAAGGGTCATCTGCTTTTTCTAAACGAAAAAGAGCAGAGGGAGCCATAATTTTAAATCCACTTAAATGGGTTTCATGAAGAGCCTCTAACTGTTGTATGTCTTGATGTGCAGATTCAGGGAGTTTATTTTTAAAATACTTCAAATCTAAAAACCTAAGACGGTAGTTTATACTCACCTTTTTGATCTGTTCCAAATGATAGATTTTGTTTCGATCTAACAAATCAAAATTAAAAGCATTTGTAGTTCTAATTTCAAAAGAATCATAAAGAGTCTTAAGTGCAGTCTCCTGCTCATTTGCAGTGAGCTCATATGCTCTAATTTTGTCTAAAGCAACTTTAACGTTTGTTCTTGGTAGTGCATTCAACTTCATAAATCCTTCTCATTTAATACAAAAATATAAATAATATGTAGTTTTTTAAAGTTATGAATAAAATAAGTTGTTAGCGTAATTGTGCGCCAAATTCTTTTTCGAAATTTTGTTTCAATTTATCCATCACTTTATCCACCTGTTTATCTGTCAATGTCTTAGCATTGTCTTGAAAAGTAAAACTTAGCCCATAAGATTTTTTCCCTTTTTCTAAATTTTTACCTTGATAGACATCAAATAAACGAACCTCTTTAAGAATTTTACGATCTGTTTTTAGTGCCGTTTCTTTTAAAACTTCGAAATGTACATTGTCATCTATCAAAAGTGCAAAATCTCTTCTAACAAGAGGAAATTTGGATACTTCATTATACTTCAAAGGTTCAGAGTAGGACAACTCGATAAGGTCTCCCCAATTCAAGTCAGCCATGTAAACCTCTTGATCAATACCAAAAGAGTCAATTAATTTTTTGGAAATTAAACCAAAGACCCCAAGGTGTTTTTTACGATAAGAAATTTCAAAAGCTTCATCAAAATGTGGATGTGGCAATGCTTGCCATTCCAAATCTAACAATCCAATACTTTCTAAAATATCTTGAATAACCCCTTTTCCATAGAAAAATTTGTTAGGAGCTTTAGCCATATCCCAGTGAGATTCAAACACATTTCCAACCAATGTTATGCTTAGGCGTTTTGCTTCAACAAATGTGTCGTTCTTTTTACCGTAAATAGCTCCAAATTCAAAAATCTTTAAATTCTTGTTTTGTCTGTTTAGATTAAAAGAAACAACTTCTAGCGCATTGAATACAAGTGATTGACGCATTAAAGATAATTCTTTTCCCAAGGGATTTAGTAACGTAATAGGGGCGTGAAAATCAGCACTAAATTCCGGTGATGTTAAGGAGTTGTTGATTGTTTCTATATAGCCGTGCCCTATTAATTTTTGAGCAACTGTCGCCTCTAGTTTATGTGGATCTTTCCAACTGTAGGGTGGGTTTGCCTCATACTTTAGTGGTTTATCTTCTAAGTTGTTATAACCATAAACTCTTAATATTTCTTCAATTACATCGGCAGGACGATTTACATCTACGCGATACCTAGGAATGGTCATTCCAATTCCTGTCTCTGAAACGTTATTAATGTTAATTTCTAAAGCATTTAAAATGGTATTTAAATCTTTTTGCTGGATTGTCTGTCCAATAGTTTGTTCTAAAACATCAAGGCCCAAGAAGATTTGACTTGGCTCCTCCAAAGGTTTGGAAAAATCTTGAATTTCACTTGTGATTTCACCTCCTGCGATTTTTTTAATAAGAATGGCCGCACGCTTTAGCGCAGTAATTCCAATTTCAGGATCTATTCCTCGTTCAAAACGAAAAGAAGCATCCGTATTCAGCCCGTGACGTTTTGCAGTCTTCCTGATGCTCACAGGATCAAAATACGCACTTTCCAAAAAGAGGGATGTAGTTTGTTCTGTTACACCAGAATCAAGTCCTCCAAAAATACCCGCAATGCAAAGGGGTTTTTGGGAATCGCAAATCATTAAATCTTCATGATGTAATTCTCTTTTATTACCATCTAGAGTTGTAAAAGACGTTTTATCAGAACATGTTTTAACTAAAATATCGCCATCTATTTTTTGTGCATCAAAAGCATGTAGTGGTTGACCTAGTTCATGTAAAACGTAATTTGTAACATCTACTACATTGTTTTTTGTCCCAATCCCAATTGCTTTCAAACGATTTTGCAACCATGTAGGTGAGGGTGCTACCGTAATTCCTGAAATTGTAAGTCCATAATACTGACTACATTTGTCACCATTTTTTACATCAACATTAATTGTACTTTGATTGTTGTCAATATTAAAAGAGGTAGTTTCGGGTAAAGTCCATTCAAAAGGAATGTTTTTTAACATGCAGATGGCCTTTAAATCTCTTGCCACACCCATATGGCTCATCGCATCTGCTCTATTGGGAGTTAAGCCAATTTCAAAAACATAATCTTCTTCTACTTCAAATAAACTTGCGGCCTCTGTTCCTGGCTCAAGAGTTTCGTCTAAAACCATGATACCGTCATGACTTTCACCAAGACCCAATTCATCTTCAGCACAGATCATCCCCATACTAACTTCTCCTCGAATCTTACTTTTATTTATTTTCAGGGAAGTGCCATCGCTCATGGAAAGGGTAGTCCCTACAGTCGCTACCAGCACTTTTTGCCCTTTAGCAACATTGGGTGCACCACAAACAATAGGAACGATTTCGTCATTCCCTAAATTAACTTCTGTTTTTTTTAGTCGATCTGCATTTGGATGTTGTTCACAAGAGAGAACCTCTCCAACTAAAACACCTTTTAGCCCACCTTTAATACTTTCAAAATGATGCGTGCCCTCTACTTCAAGACCTAAATCAGTTAAGAGAACTGAAATTTCTTCAATTGGAAGCTCTGTAGTCAAGAATTGCTGTAACCAGTTATAGGATATTTTCAATGAATGTGTCTTTTCAATTTATAAAATGCAAATATAAGAATCTCTTTGGCCATTTTAACTTATGAAATTCCAAATATTAGAATCATGTTTTAAGGCTGAAAGTGTTCTCTTGATCACTTGATGTTCCCTATTATCAAATGCGGCATCTTTTTTAATTATTTGCTGCGCAGTATCCCTAGCGGCTTTTAATAATTCTGTGTCTTTGATTACATCAGCAATCTTTAGTTGCAATACTCCACTTTGCTGTGTTCCCATAAGGTTTCCGGGGCCACGCAGACGTAGATCTACTTCTGCAATTTCAAAGCCATCATTGCTCTTGACCATTGTTTGCAGGCGTGTTTTTCCTTCCTCTGATAGTTTGGAACCACTCATTAAGACACAATAGCTTTGTTCTGAGCCTCGTCCCACACGACCTCTTAGCTGATGCAGTTGAGATAAGCCAAAACGCTCTGCGCTTTCAATAATCATGACGGATGCGTTCGGAACATTTACACCTACTTCTATAACTGTTGTTGCCACCATGATTTGAGTTTTTCCCCTGACAAAGCGCTCCATTTCATATGCCTTGTCTTCAGGTTTCATTTTCCCATGAACAATACTTATCTGGTTTTTTGGAGGTGGAAAGCTTCTCGATATGCTCTCATAGCCATCCATTAAATCTTTGTAATCTAATGATTCAGATTCTTGGATTAACGGATATACAATATATATTTGGCGACCTAAATTAATTTGTTCTTTTACAAAGGCAAAAACGGCAAGACGATTATTATCAAATCTATGAAGTGTTTTTATTGGTTTTCTTCCTGGGGGAAGGGTATCTATTATGGAGATATCCAAATCGCCATAAATACTCATTGCTAGCGTTCTTGGAATTGGAGTAGCAGTCATCACCAACACATGAGGTGGAATGTCGTTTTTTTGCCACAACTTAGCCCGCTGTGCAACACCAAATCGATGTTGTTCATCAATTATTGCTATCCCCAAATTTTGAAACTGTACTTTTTCTTCAAAAACGGCATGAGTTCCTACCAAAATAGAGAGTTCACCAGATTCTAAAGCTTCGTGTAAAACAACACGTTCTTTTTTTGTACTACTTCCGGTAAGCAAAGCACATTGAACACCTGTTCCTTCTAAAAGTGCATCCAAAGACTGATAGTGTTGTTGTGCTAGTATTTCTGTTGGAGCGACCAAGGTTGATTGGAAGCCATTATCAATTGCGATTAACATTGCAAGCAATGCAACGATTGTTTTTCCAGAGCCCACATCTCCTTGTAGTAATCGATTCATTTGCCTTCCAGTGCCCAAATCATTTCGGATTTCTTTAACCACTCGTTTTTGAGCTTCAGTAAGCGTAAATGGAAGGTGATTATCAAAAAAATCCTTAAAAACAGAACCTACTTCAGGAAATACATACCCTTTGATTTTTTGCTTTCGTTGTCGGTTCTTCAAAATCAATTGCAACTGCATATAAAAAAACTCTTCGAATTTTAAGCGCATCTGTGCTCTTGACAAAAGATTTTGAGTGGATGGGTAATGCACCTGATGCAGTGCTTCTTTTTTAGAAATGAACTTAAAGTGATTCAATAGGTATTGAGGTAGTGTTTCAGAAAATTCGGCTTCTTTAAGTTGTAAGAGTGTGGCGACAAGCTTTTGTATTACCCGTTGAGAAACACCTTTATTAATTAACTTTTCTGAAGAGGGATAGATGGGATAAAAAGCAGCTTTTACACCCTGCTGAAAAACACTTTCCAACTCAAGCTCTGGGTGTGGCATACTGGCCTGGCCTTTAAACCAATTAATTCGTCCAAAAATAACATATTGCTGATTTATGCGTATGCTTTCCCTGAGCCATTGATACCCACGAAACCAAACCAATTGCATGCTCCCAGTTTCATCCTGGAAATTTGCCACCATTCGTTTCCCTCTTTTTTGCTGAATGTAATCAATGGATGTAATTATACCTTTAATTTGCACTTCGGCATTCGTAGTGGGGAGTTCCTTGATAGGATGAAATCGACTTCGATCAATATAACGATTCGGAAAGAAATGGAGTAAGTCTTGAAATGTTTTAATATTGAGTTCTTCCTTCAGCAAACGGGCACGTTCAGGGCCTACACCTTTTAAATATGTTATTTCAGTTTGCATTGGATCCATTTATCTCTAAAAACAATTAATTTTGAACCAGAAAGGTTGTAAATTTAAATAGTAATCCCAAATATAAATCAAATGCGTGCATTAGTAATTTCTGGAGGTGGAAGTAAAGGAGCTTTTGCGGGCGGTGTAGCTCAGTATTTAATCGAAGAAGAGAAGCAGAAATATAATTTTTTTCTTGGCACATCTACTGGCAGCCTATTGGTTTCGCATTTAGCACTCAATAAAATAAGTGAGATAAAGAGCGCCTTCACTAATGTGAATCAAAAAAGTATTTTTGATAACTGTCCTTATCTTATTGTTAGAAAAGAAGGAGAGGAGCGGATAAGAATCAATCACCTCAATGTTCTAAAAAACTTTATTAGAGGGAAAAAGACTTTTGGTGAGAGTAATAATCTTCGAAAATTGCTTTCAAAAGAGTTTCCTCTATCAAATTTTATTTCATTAAAAGAAACAGACAATGAAGTTGTTGTTTGTGTTTCAAATTTGACCGCAAACTCGGTTGAATATAAACGGTTGAAAGACTGTTCTTATGAAGATTTTTTAGATTGGATTTGGATTTCATGCAATTATGTACCTTTTATGAGTTTAGTTAAAAAAAATGGCTGTGAATATGCAGATGGGGGACTCGGCTGTATTATTCCTATTGAGGAAGCAATTCGAAGAGGGGCGACTCATGTAGATGCCATTTTATTAGATACTGAATTTCAGCAAACCAACCGATTACATGCTAAAAATGTATTTGATGCTTTGGGGAGTATCTTTAGCTTTATTTCTGATCGTATAGAAATGCAAAATATGCATATCGGAAAGCTTGTAGCCGAGGATTACAATGCAACTCTTCGCATTTATTACACCCCAAAAATACTAACCACCAACTCGTTAATTTTCAATAAAATTAAAATGGAAAATTGGTGGGAAATGGGATGGGAGCATGCCCAAAAACTCTCAACTACTTCTTAAGATAGTCAAGGGTTAATTGAGTTAGGGCTTTAACACCTAATTTCATTCCTGCATCATCTACAATAAAGGAAGGAGTGTGATGGGAAGGAGCATCTTTTTCGCTCCTATTCAGTGGAGTACCGCCCAAAAAGAAAAAGAATCCGGGCACTTCATTTTGAAAATAAGAAAAATCTTCAGCTCCAGTAATCGCATCAATTTCAATCACTTTATCCATTCCTGCAACTTTTTGCAAAGAGGGAACCATCTGTTTTGTTAGCGCTAGGTTATTAAAAGTAATGTCGGCACCATCTTGAATCTCAACTGTAGCTTCCGCTCTATATGCTTTTGCAATGGTTGGAACCATTTCAAGCATTCTTGAACGAATTAACTCCTTCATGTCTTTATCCAGAGTGCGAATTGTTCCTATCATCTCAAGACTTTCAGGAATGATGTTAAAACGTATTCCAGAATGAATAGAGCCCACAGAAATCACTGCCCCTTCTTTTGTGAGCTGTGATTCACGACTTATGAGCGTTTGTAATCCATTAATAATTTGGGCACTAGCTACAATCGGGTCAACACTTTGCCAAGGAGTTGATCCATGGGCTTGCTTTCCCTTGATGTTTATTACAAAGCGCTGAGAAGCAGCCATCATCCCACCGGGTTTATATGTAATTTTCCCAACATGAGTTCCAGAATTTATATGCAAACCAAAAATGGCATCTACTTTTGGGTTTTCTAGAACACCTTCCTTTACCATCAGTTTTGCACCACCTTCTTCTCCTGGAGGGGATCCCTCTTCAGCAGGCTGAAAGATGAATTTTACCGTTCCTGCAAAATCTTTATTTTGAGATAAAATTTCAGCCACTCCCATCAAAATTGCAACGTGGGTATCGTGACCACATGCATGCATAACCCCAGTTTCTTGACCATTAAATTTAGAAACCACCTCTGACTTGTAAGGTAAATCGTTTCGCTCAGTTACAGGGAGAGCATCCATGTCAGCGCGAAGTGCAACAACTTTACCTTTTCGCTTTCCTTTTAAAATTCCCACTACTCCTGTGTGTGCAACTCCTGTCTGAACTTCTATTCCAAGGCTTTTTAAATGGGCTGCAACGTATTCGGCTGTTTTAAACTCTCGATTAGAAAGTTCCGGATTTTGATGAATGTGATGTCTCCATTCAATAACTTTAGATTCAACTGCATTAAAATCCAAATCTTTAATCTGTGAAAAGCCTGTACTAGCTACAAGTGCTATAGCAACTGTTAAATTTTTTAAGTATGGTTTCAAAATATTTATTTTTTTTTAAATATAGATGTTTATAATTAATTCCATGAAAAGAATATAAAAATAAGGAAATCCCTACTTTTAAAGTCACTATGGAAAAGCAACAAGGAGGGTATATAGATTCACTAAACGAAGCACAGAGAGGACCTGTTCTTCATAAAGAAGGACCGCTAATTGTTATAGCAGGGGCAGGCTCTGGAAAGACGCGTGTTTTGACTTACCGCATTGCTCATTTGATGGCCTCGGGGGTTGATTCATTTTCCATTCTAGCCTTAACTTTTACCAATAAAGCCGCTCGTGAAATGAAAGCGAGGATTGGAGCCCTTGTAGGGGAGGGGGAAGCTAAAAACTTATGGATGGGAACCTTTCACTCTGTTTTTGCTAGAATCCTGAGACAAGAAGCAGACAAGCTTGGTTTTCCCTCTAATTTCACCATCTATGATACCCAAGATTCTGATCGTCTGATATCTTCTATTATTAAAGAAATGGGGCTAGATAAAGATATCTATAAGTACAAACAGGTTAGAAGTCGTATTTCAGCTTTTAAGAACAGTCTCATAACCGTTAAGGCGTATTTTAATGATTTGGACCTACAAGAGTCCGACACCATGTCTAAAAGACCTCAGATGGGCGAAATCTACAAAGAATATGTCGCTCGATGTTTTAAAGCAGGCGCTATGGATTTTGATGATTTATTACTTCGAACCAATGAATTATTAAATCGCTACCCAGAGGTATTAGCAAAATATCAAGACCGTTTTAGGTATATTTTGGTAGATGAGTACCAAGATACCAACCATTCACAATATCTAATTGTAAGAGCTTTATCTGATCGATATCAAAACATTTGTGTTGTGGGAGATGATGCACAAAGTATTTATGCATTTCGAGGAGCTAATATCAACAACATTCTAAACTTTCAAAAAGATTATGATGGGGTAGCACTTTATCGTTTAGAGCAAAATTACCGCTCCACCAAAACAATTGTTAATGCAGCTAACTCGATCATTAGTCATAATAAAACCAAAATTGATAAAGTAGTTTGGACTTCCAATACTGAAGGGGAATCGATACAAGTAAATCGACTGGCTACGGATGCAGAAGAAGGTCGTCATATTGCCTCTTCAATTTTTGATTTTAAAATGCAAGAACAACGAAAGAATGCCGATTTTGCAATTTTATATAGAACGAATGCACAATCAAGGGCGATGGAAGATGCCTTGAGGAAAAGAGACATCCCCTATAGAATCTATGGCGGTTTATCTTTTTATCAGCGAAAAGAGATTAAAGATATTCTTGCTTATTTAAGGATACTTGTTAACCCTAAGGACGAAGAAAGTTTAAAACGAATCATAAATTACCCACCTCGGGGTATTGGTCAAACTACAGTAGATAAGCTTGTAGTAGCTTCAAAACATCACGATCTACCCTTTTTTGAAACTATTGTTAAAGCCAAAGAATTACAACTTCCTCTAAACGCAGGCACACTCCTAAAACTCAGTGAGTTTTCAACATTAATTCAACGTTTTCAAATTGAAAATGAAACCTTGAATGCTTTTGAAGTTACTGATTTAGTTACTAAAAAAATTGGGCTCGTTCAAGAGTTGAAAAAAGATGCCACTCCAGAAGGTATTGCCCGAATTGAAAACATTGAAGAGCTTTTGAATGGTATTAGAGACTTTACTGAGGGCCAAGAAGAATTAGCTGATGCCAATGGAAGTTTGTCTGAATTTCTAGAAGACGTAGCCTTGGCGACTGATCTAGATAAAGATGATGACCCTAATAGTGATCGAGTTGCATTGATGACCATTCACTTAGCAAAGGGATTAGAATTTCCTTATGTATTTATTGTAGGCCTGGAAGAGGATTTATTTCCCTCTGCGATGAGTTTAAATACCCGTACCGAATTAGAAGAAGAGCGCCGTTTATTTTACGTTGCACTAACACGTGCTGAAGAACGTGCCTTCCTCTCTTACACCCTTTCGCGATATCGTTGGGGTAAATTAATTGATGCGGAACCTAGTCGCTTTATTGAGGAAATTGATCCTCAATACTTAAACAAAGTGGTGCCTAAAAATGATTATTCTTTCAAACCCCTTTTAAATACATCCATTTTTGATGAACCTACACCACAAAGGCAGTGGTCAAATAATATTAAAAAAACTCCTAAAGAGAAACTAATTACAACGCCTACCTCTTCTCAATTAAAAAAATTACGTAAAATTGAACCTACTGCAACTATAAAATCAGAAGATGTAATTGTGCTGGCGGAGGGCATGGAGGTTGAGCATGCACGTTTTGGAAAAGGAGTTGTTCAAACAATAGAGGGAAAGGGAGCAGACAAGAAAGCTGCTATTGCTTTTAAAGGATTTGGGGTGAAAAATCTACTGCTTCGTTTTGCCAAACTCAAAGTCAAGTAAATGGCTGAGTTAAGGACGCTTTATTCTAATAACCCGAACCCTAAACATATAGAGGAAGCTGCAAGAATTCTCAACCAAGGAGGATTAATAATTTTTCCAACAGATACCGTTTATGGTCTAGGCTGTTTGAGTAACAATAAAAAAGGCTTATCTCGCTTTGCTAAAATTAGGGACGTTAAAATTGAACTGGCACCCTTAAGTTTTTTATTTCAGGATATTCGGGAGTTAACGAACTATGTTCAACACATGAATTCAACCACATTTAAATTGGTAAAAAAGCTATTGCCCGGGCCCTATGCCTTGATTATGAATGCTGCACCTAAATTACCAAAGCCTTTTCATAAGCGCAAAACAATTGGAGTACGCATTTCAAGTCATGTTGTTTTACAGCAATTACTTCCCTTGTTGGATGCTCCATTAATAACTTCTTCCCTACATGATCCTGATGAAATACTGGATTACACTACCGACCCAGAAGTATTGTTCCAACAATGGGAATCTAAAATTGATTTAATGCTTTCTGATGGATATGGACAAAATATTCCTTCAACGGTTCTCGACTTAACGGAAGAGCCGTTTCAAATCATTAGAGAGGGCTTGGGAGAGGTTTTACTATAATAAATAATCCTAGTTTCATTAAATAAAAAAAGGCCGCCTAAACGGCAGCCTTTTGATTATTCATTTAGTTAAAAGAACTATTTAGCATCTTTCATTCCTTGCTCGATCAAATCATAAAACTGATTCAATTTAGGAAGTACTACGATACGTGTTCTTCTATTTTTAGCACGATTTGCAGCAGTATCGTTATCAGCTACAGGAATATAAAAACTTCTACCAGCAGCAGTCATACGAGCAGGTGCCACACCAAAATCTTTTTCAAGAATACGAACAACAGCAGTAGCTCTCTTTACAGAAAGATCCCAGTTGTCTACAATTCCATCAGACTTAATTGGCACATTGTCTGTGTGACCTTCTACCATAAATTCTAATTCAGGTTTGTTGTTTACTACAGTTGCAACTTTTCCTAAAACTTCCTTGGCGCGTGAAGTTACAGTGTAACTACCACTACGGAATAAAAGTTTATCAGAAATCGAAACGTAAACAACACCTTTTTCAACATTAATTTCAATATCATCATCACTCATGTTACCCAAAACTCCTTTCAAGCTGGTAACTAAAGCTAGTGTTACAGAATCTTTCTTGGTAACAGCATCTTGCATACGCTGTATACGGATATCTTTTTCTTTCATGCTCTCTAAAGACATTTCAAGGTTTTCTGCTCCTTTTTGAGAAAGCGTAGTAAGGTTTCCGATATTGTTAATTAAATCTTGATTGTTTGCTTTTAAAAACTGATTCTGTTCCGTTAGCGTAGCCAAAGATGCTAAAGCAGCTTCTTTATCTTCATTACATGAATTTAACTTTACAGTAGCTGAATCTAAAAGGTTTTTAGTGTTTTGTTGTAATTCTTCTAATTCAGTGAATTTTTTTTGTGATACACAAGAGGATAAAAGTACTCCAGAGATCACTAAAGCTATTGCTTTTTTCATAGTGTGAGTTTTTTTAAATTTTAGTTTTACAAATTAACAGAATTTATTTTATTCTTCGTTCAAATCCCTGAAATTTAATTTTTTATGCAAAAAATACGTTAATATAATATTATTGGTATGATAATAATGAGCGCTCTGAATTTTATTGGTACGCTTTGCCATCATGGATTTAAAACGTTTATAAAACGAAACATGTGCTCTAATTATTGCCCAAGTAGACAAGAAATTAAATCTTAAAAAGTAATAAACCCCTGCGAAGCCATCCCAACACAAACGAACAAAAAGACGTCTATACAAAACTTTTCTTGGTAAGTTTTTGGTAAGCATACACAGTGAATTTCGATGGTTTAGGAAAACTTTTTGGGGTGATGGCGCGAGTGTGGCACCACCGATATGCTTCACTTTAGAACTTCCAATTGACATTGTTTTAAAGCCATAATTATGCATTCTCCAGCATAAATCTATTTCTTCTTGATGTGCAAAAAAATCAGCATCAAAACCTTTTAATTCCCAAAACTGTTTGCTTCGAATAAAGAAACATGCTCCACTCGCCCAGAATATTTCAGTTGGAAGGTCATACTGACCCTGATCTTCTTCTAAGCTTGTGAAGAGGCGTCCTCTACAAAAGGGAACTCCATTTGCATCAAGATAGCCACCAGCTGCGCCTGCATACTCAAAATGAGTTGGTTTTTTGTAATCCAGGATATGCGGTTGCAAAATAGCAGTGTCCGGATGGGTATCAAAATGTTCAATCAAAGGAGGCAACCAATTTGGGGTTACCAATACGTCTGTGTTTAAAAGACAATATACCTCTGCTTCAACTTGTTTTAAGCCTTCATTATATCCTCCTGCATAACCCAAATTGTTTTCTAATTCAATACATTTAATAGTCGGGTGATTTTGTTTTAGCCAAGCCACTGATTTATCGGTTGAGTTATTATCAATAACAACTACTTCGGCCTCGAGACTGTATTCCAATACTTTGGGAAGGAACTTTTTAAGTAATTCAATACCGTTATAATTCAATAAAACGACAGCCAACGATTTCATTTGTGTGGGTAATTAGGTAATTCTTTAATAAAAGTATACCGTTTTTGTTTATAATCCATCTGACAAAAATAATGATCTAAGCCATTTGACACCATAAGGTAATTACTTTGAATGTTCAGGTTATAACGTGCAATTTGATCAAATGTCGTTTGGGTAATACTAACGGAAGGAGCCTTACATTCAATCAAAAGTTGATTTCCTCCTTTTGGATCAACCACTACGACATCAATACGTTTTCGTGTTTCAAACACTTTAATCTCTTTTTCTATGAGAATCCAAGAGGCAGGATACCCTTTTGTATCAATCAGAAAATCTACACAATGAACCCGCACCCATTCTTCTGGAGTACAGTAAAGCCATTTTTTGCGTATTCGATCAAAGATATAGGGTTTATTTTCCTTATTTTTGATTAACACTTTACAGTTGGGAAAATTAAGTTTTTCCATGTTGTAAAAATGCAATAATTTTTTAAGATGCAAGCGTTCAATGCGCTACTTTCCAAAATTAAACAAGAGCAGTTTTCGCCATTTTATTTATTGTCGGGAACTGAGTCTTATTATATTGATGCTATAACTGATGCGCTTGTAGACCAATTAGTTACTGAGCAATCGCGTGATTTTGATTTTACTGTTTTTTATGGTAAAGATGCTGTCACATCAGAAATAATTGAAACAGCAAAACGTTATCCAATGGTTGCGTCCTATAATCTTGTGATTATAAAAGAAGCTCAAGCCATGCACCATTCATGCTGGGATGATTTCATTTTATATCTCGAAAATCCAACTCCCCAAACCATTGTTGTTTTTTGCTTCAAAAACAAGGAATTTAAAAGTAAAAAACTTTATAATGTAGCTGCTAGGGTTGGAGAAGTATTGACAGTAAAGCCACTCTTTGAGAATCAATTATCAAAATGGATTTCAGATGAGGCTAAAAAGTTGAATATTACGATTTCACCTGATGCAGCGATGCTTCTGTCAGAATATATTGGGTCTAATCTTAGTGCATTACACAATCAACTCCTTAAGCTTAAACTGGTTGTGAAAAATGGTGACACCATTACTCCAGATCACATTGAATACTATGTGGGAATAAGTAAAGAATTCAACAGTTTTGAGTTGCAAAAAGCCATTGGCCTTGGACAATTATCAAAGGCATTTCAAATTGTTCAACACCTAAATAGAAATCTAAAAAGTCATCCAATGGTGTTGACTTTATCAACATTACACAATTATTTCCAAAAGCTCTTATTGTTAAAAGGCTTGAGCAATTCAGCTAATCTACCTCGGGCTTTAGGTATCAATCCCTATTTTATCAGAGACTATCAAACTGCAGCAGCTCGTTTTTCGATGAAACAAATTACACAAGCAATGCGATATGTTCTTGATGCCGATCTTAAAAGCAAAGGAATTATTGGTAAAAGCAGTAGTCCACAGCAAATCATGGAAGAATTGCTGCTGAAATTATTTACACTTTAATAGGTTGGAAACGCTGATGGGTTTGCCTCATGCATAATGGCATAAGCAGCTTCAAATATATCGTCTGCGGAAGGTTTTGAAAAGTAATCACCATCCCCACCATAAGCAGGCCTATGCGCTTTTGCTGAAACTAATTTTGGTGCGCTATCTAACAAAGGAAAAACGTTTTGTTTTTCAATTAGTTGTTGCAGAATGTAGGAAGAAGCTCCACCAGGTACATCTTCATCTACAATTAAAAGTCGGTTTGTCTTAGCAACACTCTCACGAATTTCTTCTTTTAAGTCAAAGGGTATCAAGCACTGAATATCAATTACTTCAATTGAAATTCCTGCTTGTTGTAACCGCTTTGACGCCTCTTGTACAATTCTCAATGTAGATCCATAGGAAACTACTGTTATATCAGTTCCTTGCATTAGGATTTCGATTTTACCTAATTCTAAGGTAAATTCTCCCAAATTTGAAGGGCATTTTTCTTTCAAACGATAGCCATTTAGTGATTCAACAACAATAGCAGGTTGTTCGATAATCATTAATGTATTATAAAAACCAGCGGCTTGAACCATATTTCTGGGCACAAGAATATGCATTCCTCTAAGTAAATGAATCATTCCTCCCATGGGAGATCCTGAATGCCATATCCCTTCCAAACGGTGTCCTCGTGTTCGAATAATCAAAGGCGCAATTTGCTGACCTACAGTACGATAATTCATACTTGCTAAATCATCACTTAATATTTGAATGCAATAAAGAATGTAGTCTAAGTATTGGATTTCAGCAATGGGTCGTAATCCCCTAAGTGCCATTCCAATCCCTTGTCCTACAATAGACGCTTCTCGAATTCCAGTATCTGCTATTCGAAGTGCTCCAAACTTAGCTTGCAATCCTTCTAGACCTTGATTTACATCACCAATTTTACCAACATCCTCTCCAAACATCAAAAGGGTATCGTACTTTTTAAGTAGTGCTTCAAAATTATCTCTTATGATCATTCGACCATCTACTGAGCTGGACTCTTCGTTATAAATAGGGGGTGTGGCCTTAAAAGCGATAAGATCCGCCTTAGAAACAGTGTATAAGTGAGATGATATTTTTTGACTCACATATCCAGTCAGTTGATTCAGCCACTCATTAAATTTGCTTGTATCAGAGTTTGAATAATTAGACAACACTTGTTTTATCTGGCGTCCTGCAGAAATAATATCTTTATACCCTAAGTCTAATGCATTCTCTAATTCTGAAAATATGACTTGTAATTGAGCATCATTATGCGTTACTTTTCTTAAAACCTCTAAATAGCTTAAAAGATTTTCTTTTTCCTTTAAGATTGGAGTTATATAACTCTCCCAAGCTGATTTTCTTGCTATGCGTACTTTTTTCTTGGCGTCCTCCTCGATTTGAACTAAAAATTCTTCTGTTGCAAATCCCTCTTTGATAATCCATGAACGCATCTTGTCATTACAATCATATTCCTTTTCCCATGCAAGCCGTTCTTTAGACTTGTAGCGCTCATGAGAGCCTGAGGAAGAGTGCCCAAGCGGCTGGGTTAGTTCAATAACATGAACTAAAACAGGTACATGCTCAGTTCTTGCAATTTTTGCAGCGAATGAATAAGCCTCAATTAAAGCAAGGTAATCCCATCCTTTTACTTGAATGATTTCAAAACCAGGAGCATCCTCTGTTCTTTGAAATCCTTTTAAGGCTTCTGAGATACTTTCTTTGACTGTTTGGTCTTTATTTGATACTGAAATTCCATATTCATCATCCCAAACGCTTATTACCATTGGAACTTGCATTACACCTGCAGCATTAAGGGTTTCAAAAAACATCCCTTCACTGGTAGAAGCGTTACCTATTGTACCCCAGGCGATTTCATTACCATTATCTGAAAAAAGCTGAACATTATTTGTTTTGTGGGTTCGATATACTTTTGAAGCTTGAGCCAATCCTAAAAGGCGAGGCATTTGTGAGCCTGTGGGAGATATATCTCCACTATGATTTTTTTGATCTAAAAGATTTTTCCAATTGCCTTCAGAATCTCTACTAGAAGTGACAAAGTGACCCCCCATTTGGCGCCCTCCTGACATCGGTTCGCGTTCAATATCAAGATCTGCATAAAGTGCTGCAAAAACATTCTCTACCGTCAGTAATCCTTGAGCAAATAAAAGAGTTTGATCTCTGTAATAACCAGATCTAAAGTCTCCATTTTTAAAGAAATGGTTGAGTGCAAGTTGTGGTAATTCTTTCCCGTCACCAAATATTCCAAATTTACCTTTACCAGAGAAAACTTCGCGTCTTCCCATATAACTACACTCTCTACTTAAGACGGCAAGTTTGTAATCCTCTAAAACTTGATTTTTAAAGGCCTCAAAGGTAATTTTAAGGTCGTTTTCTTGATTCTGAATATTCATTGTGAGTTGCAAAAATACAAAAAATAATGCGGTCTTTAAACAAGGGGATTAAAGCGATTTTAAGAACTTTTATAAGTCGTTAATTTAAAACCACTTACGGGTAAATAAGCTCGTAAGAGTATTGAATCCAGGATCTAAAATAAAGCGGATCTTAGTGGCAAACCTAGGCTGTGTCAATTCAAACCCATTGGAAGAAAATATAGGGAGATATATCTCTAAATAATCAGGGCTTAAATTTAATTTCAATCCTGAATCAAAATAAGATTTAGCGTCTCTGTTTATGTTTTTCAATACCCCTACATCTCCATACACTTCAAGCCACTTCCAAATTCCCATTGAAGCATTTAAAGAAAACATATAATCATTTGCTGTAGATTGCTCAAACTTTGATTTAAAACCACCTTCAGAAGGGATAAACTGTTGACTGTAAATACCACTTGTCTCTGACCTACCCAAATAACCATATTGAAAAAGATAATCAGACGGTCTATTTAAGTTAAAATCAAAAAACTGTGTATCCAAAGTGTTGTGCCAAAGAAATTTCCCAAGAAAAATCCTAGCGCTTAATTGCCTTCCACTAGGGAAGAGCTTTCGCGCTTGCCCACTAAATTGAATTTTACCAAAGGGCTCAGAAAATTCAATATTACTTCTCGCACTTAAATAGTCAATCGTATTGTTTCTCACAAAAACATGGCGTAAATTCAATATGCTATAATCAGGGTTCGTTATTACATTAGGAGATTTATCGCGAAACACATTATACCATGCTAATTGAAGAATTTGTCTTTTGTTATCCCGAATATTTTCTGGCCTAAAAGACCATCCTATTGATGGAATTAAGACCGTGTATCGATAATTTGAATCATAATGAAAACTACTCCCAGAAACTCTAAAGCGGGTTAGGTAATTCCTGCTGTTTGCTTTAAATAATTTATAATCTGCTTTAAAAAAGCCAACGATACTTTTTTCAACAAATGAATATTGCGGATGAAAATCAAATTCAAAAGGCCTGTTTTTTATCCGACTGTTATAAAAGCGAACACCTGAAGTTATGCCATCATAAGCATTAAAATCAAACACAGGGTGAAAAAATATCTGTTCCCGCTGAAGGTCTTCAGCATCTTTAACTAAAGTAAATTTGAGTGGCTTCATGCCTAAAGGATTTCGGATAGATTTCCAATTATTCCCTTTATTTGCTTCAGGAAAATTAATTTTCGGATTTATCGCCACATAATCTGCTTCTGCACGATTCCAGGTGATGACAGTATCATTTTTATTTAGCTTAAGCCATTCTTGCTTAATTACCTCATCATCTTTTACCAATCCCACTAACACAGGTAACGATCGTTGATCTCTACTAACTACCTTAAAACGAATCGAATCTGTAGTTTTTTGAAACTCTTTAATTTTTAAATCAAATGATTTTCGTTCTTTAAGATACAAATCAAAAAACCAATCTAAATCTTCATCCTCAGTTCTTAAAAGGGTCTCAAAATCTAATTTGCCTTTAAAATTTAGATACTCTTTGAGCTTGGAAGGTAACCAATCATTATTCTGATATGCCTCTATATAGCGAAGTCCAACTCCTACATGATTAGGTCCCGCAATCTTTTCATTGAATTTAGATAGCTTGTCTTTTGATTGTTTGTCTGCTTGGTGGATATTTGAATTCTCAACAAATTCATAGATAAATTCATACGCATCATTGAATCCTAGTTTAGCAACACTATATTTTTTTAGTAGCGTTAAATTTAGGATTTTAAATTCGGCGAGTTTTCCTAAAAATTTTTGATCTGGATAAAAAGTTTCTATATACTTTATCATTGCGTAGGTGTGTAATCCACCTATAACCCAATGTTCCTCTCTTTTATCAATAGCTAAAGTTTGATTGATATACCTTCCAAAATAGGCTTTTAGTAATTTTATTTCGTAAAAAAAGGTGTCTGAAAAGAACTTTAAGTTTAATGTTTTATTCTTTGATATTCTAACTTCAGTTTGCAATTGACTCAATCCATAAAATGGATTTTTGTCATAGCTTGATTTTAAAATTAAAATTTTCTGGTTTGGAAAAGGAGTAAAAAGAGTATCTGCATATTTAACTACCCGTTCGATAGTCGCTTTTAAGTCTACACTTCCAGAGCTAGGGGGAAGTAAGTCTGTTACCACTACCTTTCCATTATCAAGCGGAATCGTGAGGAAACGATTTGAAGTGTCAAAAACAAAGTCAGCTTGAATTCTATCAACATCACTAAAATGAGTGTGCTTCAGGCTGTCTACCTCATTGTTTTTCGTTTCAATTAAATTACTTGTTAGGTGGTATTTATTGGGATAATGCCAACTTAACTCATAGTCTGACGCTGGACCACTATAATCCTCAAGATTTAAATTACTCTGAAGTTGCCACTTTCCTTTTCTAAAAGGAGCAACAACGATGTTCCAATGGTTTAGATATACTTTTCCAGAATCATTGATTCCCATTCTGGTAAATTTACTGTCTGGTATCTTAATCGTATAGTTTAGTGTTAGTGTTGTAGTTGCTCCTGGAGCAAGATATTCAGGCAGTGTGATTTTAATAATATCTGGCTGATCTTCGAGTCTTTTCCAAACGAGAGGGTTGGAGGGGCTATGCACTGTGTCAAGAACAGTAAACCCTAATTTACTTTTTGCAGAGGAATAAAAGCTTCTACTAAAGTCTTCAGCAAATCTTTTTGCTAGTGGAGTTTGTGTGTTTTTATATGCATTTATCCAATCTTGAAGGAAAAGTACATTTAATTTTTCTGTATCAGGATTAGTGAATATAATTTTTTGTTTAACAAAAATTAATCGCTCTTCAGAGTCTAAGGTAGCGTCAATTTTATATTTTGTTTTTTGTGCTATTAAATTTGATGTGAATAGCAATAAGGCAACACAAACAAAGCTTTTAACAAAAAAAACAAAAGGGTTTTGCATCAAAAATTGGGTTTAAAATTATCTTTACTGTAGAACTGATTCAGATTGTCCATAACTTCGTCAACTGTATCTACAACAACAAAAAAATCCAAATCCGCTGGGCTAATATTTTTTTCTTCAAGCAGGGTATTTTTAATCCAATCCACCAAGCCATTCCAATAAGAACTACCAACCAGAATTATAGGAAATTTAGCCACTTTAGAGGTCTGTAAAAGAGTGAAAGCTTCAAATAGTTCATCGAGGGTGCCCACACCTCCAGGCATTACCACAAAGCCTTGTGCGTATTTAACAAACATTACCTTTCGTACAAAAAAATATTGAAAATCGATGAGTTTATCTTGATCTATGTAAGGGTTGCTTTTTTGTTCAAATGGAAGATTAATATTTAAGCCCACAGAAGTTCCTCCTACATTTTGAGCCCCACGATTTGCAGCTTCCATAATGCCTGGACCTCCGCCACTAATAATTCCATATCCAGAACGCGCTATGGCTTCAGCAATTTTAACTGTAAGCTTATAGGTAGGGTGGTCTTCAGGGGTTCTGGCAGAACCAAAAACAGAAATACAAGGCCCAATAGCACTCATTTTTTCATAGCCCTCCACAAATTCACTCATGATTTTGAATAAAGCCCATGAATCATTTGTTTTTATTTCATTCCAATTTTTATTTTGATTTGTTGTCATGCTAAGGTTGGGGTTAAGTTCTTTTTAAATTCTTTTTTTAAAAACAGAGCCGTATGACTCACTTTGTTGTTGATAATCTCTTCCGGGGTCCCTTGACAGATCAATTCTCCACCATAGCGACCTCCTTCAGGGCCTATATCAATAATATGATCCACTTGTTTGATAACATCGAGGTTGTGTTCTATGATTAATACGGTATTTCCTTTGTTTACCAAAATCGTCAGTACTTCAAGGAGAACTCTTATATCTTCAAAATGAAGTCCCGTTGTAGGTTCATCTAAAATATAGAATGTATTACCTGTATCTTTTTTAGATAATTCACTTGCCAATTTAATACGTTGTGCTTCCCCTCCCGAGAGTGTTGTTGAAGATTGCCCAAGCGTAATGTATCCCAAACCAACATCTTGAATCATTTTAAGCTTTCTATAGATTTTGGGAATAGCTTCGAAAAATACACACGCTTCATTTATAGACATGTTCAGTACATCAGAAATTGACTTTCCTTTAAAACGAATCTCAAGTGTCTCCCGATTAAAACGTTTCCCTTGACAGGTTTCACACTCAACATAAACATCGGGGAGAAAATTCATTTCTATAACCTTCATTCCTCCACCTTGACAGGTTTCACATCGGCCTCCCACAACATTAAAGCTAAACCTACCTGGTTTATATCCTCTTATTTGTGCTTCTGGAGTCAAAGTAAATAACGTTCTTATTTCACTAAAAACACCACAATAGGTAGCCGGATTACTTCGAGGGGTCCTTCCTATTGGACTTTGATTTATATCCACCACTTTATCAATGTATTCCAGACCAGAAATACTTTTATAGGCTAAAGGCACTTTAACGCCATTAAAAATATGTGCATTTAAAATAGGGTAGAGGGTCTCATTTACCAAAGTAGATTTGCCACTCCCCGAAACTCCAGTTACACCAATCATAACACCTAAGGGGAAATCAACAGTTATATTTTTTAAATTATTTCCTGTACATCCAGAGAGGGTCAGGCTTGTTCCTTTTCCTTTTCTTCTTGTGGAAGGAATCTCAATTTCCATTGCCCCACTTAAATATTTAGAAGTAAGTGTATTTTCTGCTAAAATGGCTTTTGGAGTCCCTTGAGAAATAATTTCCCCTCCATTTTTCCCTGCAAACGGCCCCATATCAATTAAATAGTCTGCACGAAGCATCATGTCTTTATCATGTTCAACTACGATGATTGAATTTCCTAAATCCCTTAATGCAGTTAAGGAATTAATCAGCCGATCATTGTCTCTTTGATGCAAGCCAATACTAGGTTCATCAAGGATATACAAAACCCCTACCAGCTGAGAGCCGATTTGGGTTGCAAGTCTAATTCGTTGTGCTTCACCTCCGGAAAGGGACTTGGAAGAACGATTTAATTGTAAATACTCCAACCCAACGTTTAATAGAAATTGCAAACGAGAAAGGATTTCTTTAATAATCTCAGAAGCAATTTTGTTTTCGTTTTCAGAGAGACTTTTAGAAAGACTTTGCATCCAATGATGTAAATCTTTTAAATCCATATTCACGACATCTGAAATGGTGTGATTTGCTAATTTAAAATGGAGGGCTTCTTTTTTAAGTCTCGATCCTTCACAGCTGACACAATTGTAGCTGTCCATGAAACTAGCGGCCCACCGCTTAATACTAGCCGTAGCAGCCTCTTCATATGAAGATTCTATATAGTTTTCTAATCCTTCAAAATCTATCTTGTACGTACGTGTAATACCTAGCGTAGTAGAGGGAATGTCAAATTTCTCCTGACTTCCCTTCAAAATAATATCCATTGCCCTGGCAGGGATTTTTGAAATAGGGTCTGTTAGCGAAAAATCATAACATTTAGCAATGGTTTCAATCTGACGATAGGTCCAATTGTTTTTCTTCGTTCCTAGAGGACTTATCCCGCCCTGTAAAATCGACAAATTATCATCTGGTATGATTTTTTTATGATTCACTTTATGTTGTACTCCCAGACCTTTACATTCTGGACACATACCCTTTGGGGAGTTAAAAGAAAAGGAATTGGGTTCAGGCTTAGGATAAGAAATCCCAGAGGTGGGGCACATTAAATTTCGACTAAAATAGCGTGTTAAATTCGTCTCCATATCCATCGTCATCAATACATCATTTCCATAATGCATTGCAGTAACTAGGGATTCGTTAAAACGTTTTATAAAGTCTTCATCTTTCTTAACCGTAAAACGATCAATAACCAACTCAATGTCATGTGTTTTATAGCGATCAACTTTCATTCCAGGCTTCAAATCCTTTATAATACCATCAACACAAACTCTTGAAAACCCTTGTCGAGAAAGTGAATCAAACAACTCTCTATAATGTCCCTTTCTTGATTTTACAATAGGAGCGAGTAGGATGATTTTTTTATCTAAATAGTCCTCGACAATCAAGTTTTGAATTTGTTCATCGGTATAGCTGACCATTTTCTCTTGAGAAACATAACTGTAGGCTGTACCTATCCTTGCATACAAGAGACGTATATAATCATAGAGCTCTGTAATTGTTCCAACGGTAGAACGTGGACTTTTAGAAGTCGTTTTCTGTTCAATAGCAATGACAGGGGAGAGCCCATCTATTTTATCTACATCTGGTCGTTCCATACTACCCAAAAACTGTCTTACATAGGCAGAAAAGGTCTCCATATAACGTCTTTGACCCTCTGCATAGATCGTGTCAAAGGCAAGAGAAGATTTACCACTTCCCGAGAGTCCTGTTATAACAACCAATTCATCCCTTGGAATAGACACGTTTAGATTCTTTAAATTGTGAACCCTAGCACCTTCGATGTGAATATTATTATCTTTCTTCTTCATTAGTATAGCGCACAAAAATAACATTAATATAGAACTCTTGGCACTTGAATTATTTTATTTATAAAGGTGAATCGCGGCATCATCACCTCTGGGATCTGCTCCCGTTGTTATTGTATTGTTTTCTGAAATCGAGATTGCATCTACACGCCCAATAATTCTTGAATACTGCTCTTTAACATCATACCCCTTGTTTTTTAATGAATCAATCAAAGTTTGACTAAATAAGGCAGGCTCAAAGACGACAATATCAGGCAACCACTGATGGTGAAAACGAGGAGTGCTTACAGCTGTCTGTATGTCCATGTCAAATTCAAATACATTTAAAAGGGTTTGCATAACAGAAGTGATAATCGTTGAGCCACCTGGCGTTCCTAGCACCATAGAAAGCTTACCATCACGTTCTACAATAGTTGGAGTCATAGCGCTAAGCATTCGCTTTTGCGGTGCAATTGCATTGGCTTTTCCTCCAATCAAGCCAAACATATTTGGAACTCCAGGTTTGCTGCTAAAATCATCCATTTCATTATTTAAAAAATAACCTCCCTGTTCAACAAAAACCTTAGAACCATAACTACCATTTAACGTAGTTGTAACAGCCACAGCATTTCCCATGGGGTCAACAATAGAATAGTGAGTTGTCTCTTCACTCTCATCCCAAACAATGGTTCCTGGTGAAATATCCGTTGATTTAGTTGCTTTTTCAAAGCTGAAAGAATCCATTCTTTGATTTAAATAATCCATATCTAAAAGGCTATCTTGTGGAATGTTTACAAAATCAGGGTCTCCTAAATACAAACTTCTATCGGCATAAGAACGTCTTTCTGCCTCTACAATTACTTGTATTGCTTCCATCGAATTATGTTTGTATTGTCCAACATCATAAGGCTCTATCATTTTCATTATTTGACCCAAACAAATTCCACCACTAGATGGAGGTGCCATGGTATAAATACTCAAGTCTTTATATTTAAAATGTACGGGTTCGCGCCACACTGGGGCATAACTCAACAAATCTTCGTGCGTAATAATTCCACCGGTGGCTTGAACTCGCTCTACAAGGGCATCAGCAACTGGACCACTATAAAAGCCGCTTTTTCCGTTTTTAGCAATAAATTCAAGAGTGAGAGCTAAAGCCTCGTTTTTTACCCAATCCCCTTCTTTAAAACCTTGGGCATAGAATGTTTCCTTACCGTTTATTGCGATAAAGTCTTCTTTTTTACCATCTAAACTTTTCTGTTGTTTTTCTGTTACCAAGTAACCCTCTCGTGCTAATTTAATTGCTGGCTGAACTAATTCATTCCAAGGAATAGTTCCAAATTTTTTATGAATTTCATAAAGGCCCGCAACAGTTCCAGGAACCCCTACAGCCAACCCACCGACCAAACTCTTATCTGGAATTACATTGCCCTCCTGATCGAGGTACATATCCGCGTAGGCAGCCAGAGGTGCTTTTTCACGAAAATCCAAACTACCTTTTTCACCAGCTGCAGTTCTATAAACAAGAAAGCCACCTCCAGCAATATTTCCAGCGTTAGGATAACAAACAGTTAATGCTAAATCTGTAGCTATCATTGCATCAAAAGCATTTCCTCCTTTTGCCATCACAGCAACACCAATTGCAGAAGCCTCTTCACGAGCACTTACAACAGCACCTTTTATATGTTTTGGCGAAGAACAAGCGGAGATAAACAAAACAAAAAGTAAGGCGTGAATCTTTAGTTCTTTCAAAATAAAATGTTTCATAATGTTTGAATTTCAGTTTTAGAATACAAAATCACTTCTTCCATAAAGCTGGTAAAATGACAATGAAAATAAGTATAATTTTCCTTTAATTGATCCGTTGATGCACCCAAATAAGAGGGAAATTTTGTTCTCTTTTCCATCTGCAATAGAATTAGTTGTAAATCTGTGATTGAAGCATAGGCTTCAAACCAATTATACCGAACTAAAGCTGCTGTAAATTTCTGAATATTTTCAGGAAGTTCCTGAGAATACTCTTTCAATTTGATGTAAAATTGAGATGAGAATTCGGATAGTGATTGGGGATGATAACGATTCCAATTTGCTGCTAAAAAATGATCAAAATACATATCTACAATTACCCTACTATAATGACGATAGATTGGAAACAAAAGCGTAACACATGCTTTGAAATCAGAATGATGGTCTGTGAAATAATCAATTTTACGATGTAAAAAAATACCTTTTTGAATCATTGGTGAAAAATCATTATAATCATTTCCTTTGACTCTGTCTGCTATTAGGTTACCCACAGCAAGAGGAGCGTTATTTCCGGATAAATATACATGAGCCAAAAAATTCATGTTTCGAAATTACTTTATTCAAACTAAAGAAATGAGCAAATAATATTGTTTTTAAAATAGTTTACTTTTGTTCTTCAATTTATCAAAAAGATTTGTCCACAAGCCTTCCCTTTTTTTATAAAAATAAAATCCGCTTACGGTTTGTCATTTTAACTTTCAAAGTCTTATTTCTTTGGTCTTCTTGTTCATATGTGATGGCTCAGGACTCAAGGGATGGTTTTATTTTTGAAGGCGCTTACACCTTAGATTTGGCTTCAAATATAAATGGGGGTATTGATCAAGGCTTTGCTTATCTAGGAAATATTGATTTAAACGTAACGTTCAATACGGAAAAACTAGGCCTCTGGGAGGGTGGCCAATTCTATGTATACCTTTTAAATAATCATGGGAATTCACTCTCAGCATTAATGGGGGACTTTCAGATTGCAAATAATATCGAAGCAGAATCCAATTCACGGTTGTATGAATTTTGGTACAAACATCATTTTAAGAATGCAACAATCACACTTGGTCAACATGATTTGAATTCTGTTTTTGCCATTTCAAATAGCGCAGGTTTTTTCATTAATAGTTCCTTTGGAATACAACCTGATATTTCAGCAAATGTACCCACTTCTATTTTTCCTCTTGCAGGTTTAGGAGCTGTTCTATCTTTGAATATTTCGCCTAACCTTTATTTTACTAATGCTATATATGACGGTGACCCAGGAACTGAATTAAGCAATCCAAATTCCTTAAAATGGTCATTAAATAAAACAGACGGAGCCTTAAGCATTCATGAATTTAGTTACGAAAAAACAAAAGATAGCATTTCTCAAGCTAGCTATAAAGTAGGTTTCTGGAATCACACACAAAATCAATCATATAGCGGAGTCGTCAAAAACAATTCACAAGGAATTTATTTTATTTTTGATAGACAACTAACTCACCTTAATTTGGAAGAAAAAGGATTACGTTTTTTTACTCAAATTGGTTATTCCCTAAATGAATATAACCCTGTGAAATCATACTGGGGGAGTGGTTTTGTTTTTAAGGGTTTTTTTGGTAATCGAAAAGAGGATACTGGAGGAATTGCTATAGCACATAATCGATTCTCACCCTACTATCAATCCCTATTTAATTCCAATACACTTAACAGCGAAACTACTTTAGAACTTTCATATGAATTTGTATTTTCAAATCCACTAACTCTAAAACCAAATATTCAGTACGTTATAAATCCAGGAAGTGATGTAAATATTCCGAATGCACTTATGGCTCTTGTGAGAATGAGTTATAGTTGGTAGTTTTATTCTTTAATTTTAGACCATTGTAAACCTTACTAAATAAAAATGACATTAATCAAATCCATTTCTGGAATTCGAGGAACTATAGGAGGGAGTCCTTCTAAAAATTTAACCCCTTTAGACGTGGTGCGTTTTACCACTGCTTATGGGCAATGGCTATCTGAAAACAACAAAGGGCCCTTAACTGTCGTCACTGGTCGTGATGCCCGCATTTCTGGACCTATGGTACATTCCTTGGTCAATCAAACTCTACTAGGGATGGGAATAAATGTGATTGATTTGGGTCTTTCTACCACACCAACCGTTGCTGTTGCTGTTCCCTGGGAAAAAGCTAATGGTGGCATTATACTAACTGCAAGTCACAATCCAAAAGAATGGAACGCGTTAAAACTCTTGAACGCTGATGGTGAATTTATTAATGCGACTGCAGGAGCTAAAGTTCTAGAATACGCAGAAAAAGAAGCTTTCAATTATGCTGAAGTGGATCATTTGGGCACACTCAAAGAACGCTCAGATTATATTGAAAAACATATTGAGGCTACGTTGGCAATAGATCATGTAAATCTTGAGGGAATAAGAAAGCAGAAATTTAAAGTAGTAGTTGATGGTGTTAATTCCTCTGGAGGTATTGCCATTCCAGAGCTGTTAAATGCGCTTAACATTGAAGTAGTTAAGATACATTGCGAACCCAACGGACATTTCCCACACAACCCGGAACCCTTAAAAGAAAACTTAACTGACTTATGCAATGCTGTTATTGAGCACAAGTCAAATTTTGGAATTGCAGTAGATCCTGATGTAGATCGTTTGGTGTTTGTTGATGAGAAAGGGGAGTTGTTTGGAGAAGAATATACCCTTGTGGCTTGTGCCGATTATATTTTAAGTAAAACCCCTGGAGCTACCGTCTCAAATCTATCTTCGACACGCGCTTTAGCCGATATAACGCAAAAACATGGATGTAGCTATACTGCCAGTGCTGTAGGGGAAGTAAATGTTGTCACTGAAATGAAAGCGGTTCAAGCCGTTATTGGAGGAGAAGGAAATGGTGGTATTATTTATCCTCCTCTGCATTATGGAAGGGATGCTTTGGTGGGGGTTGTTTTGTTTCTATCTCTTTTAGTAGAAAGAAAAGTAACCGTTTCTAAACTTCGAGCTGCCTACCCAAGTTATTTTATGAGTAAAAATAAAATTAAACTGAAAGAGGGCATGGATGTAGACCTACTGTTAGATCAAATAAGAGAGCGTTATGCAAAAGAACGTATATCAACAATTGATGGAGTAAAAATTGATTTTGATGCAGCCTGGGTACATCTACGAAAATCAAATACAGAGCCGATTATTCGAATATACACAGAGGCTAAATCCGAACTGAAAGCTGTTGAATTAGCAAATCGATTTGTAAAAGAAATTAACAGTTTGCTTTAAGAATTTTTTGCGTGCTTAAACCTTTTATGAGTCCAAAAATATTGAGAGGGATCTTCTTTTATTTGAGATTCTAACCACTCTGTATAAGTATCAGTTATGGCGTTAGGTGGCAATTGGTTGGGAGTATCTGTCAATAATTTAAATTCCACTTCATAGTATCCTCGTTTAATTCTATTCATTTTTCCAAAAACAACAGGAATATCAAACTCTCTTGCCATCCGTTCTGCACCAGTATAAACAGGGACATGAACCCCCATGAAAGAACGCCAATAGGCTAGGGGTTTTGGGCGTGGGGATTGATCACTGGCAAAACCAAATACACCACGCTCATTATTATCCTCCATCTGTTTTATCTTTTTCGAAGCAGTTCTTTGTGAGATCATAAAAGCATCGTGTCTGCTTCTTATTTTTCGGATTAAATCATCAAAATATGGATTACTAATAGGAGTATAAATTCCATAACCCTTATGCTTCATATGATATCCTAAAGACATCATCCATTCCCAACTTGCGTAATGACCGCACATTAGAAATACGGAACGATTTTGGCTTTCAAATTGCGTTAGCACTTCTATGTTTTTTACATGAAAGCGTTTTATCATTTCATCTTTAGACATTCCCATTGATTTTATGATTTCTAAAAACAAATCACATAAATGGGAATAAAACTTACGTTCAATAAACATCAATTCAGAGTCTGTAAAAGAAGGAAAAGCTCGTTTTAAATTTGAACGAACTACTGATTTTCTGTACCCAAAAACACGGTACAAAATAAAACAAACCAAATCAGACAACTTATAAAATAGAGGAAATGGCAATCTTGAAATCAAGAAAAGAATAGGGTAGGCTAAATAATATATTAATGCATTCACAGTATTATTTAATTATTGATCAAAATTACTTTTTTCTATTTAAATCTGTTGATAAATACCTTTAAAAAGAAATTCATTTCATTTATATATATAACAAAATTGAATACTTTTGTTATATATATAACATAATAATCTTAAACTTTAATTTAATGAAAAATATTTTAGTCCTCGGAATGGGGAAGGTGGGAAGCCTGGTAGGCGTTTTACTAAGCAGGAATTTTGAAGTTACAGCATTAGATCAAAAAAAACCACATTATGATTACAACTTGCCTTTTGAATGTATCGAAGGCGATGTAACCGATATAGGATTCATGAAAAATCTAATGAAAGATTACGATGCCGTAGTTTCCGCTTTACCTTACTTTTTAAATAAAGAAATAGCCATTTTAGCACATGAATTAGAATTACATTATTTTGATTTAACGGAAGATGTTCCTACCACTCATTTTATTCAAGCCCTCAGTGAAACTTCAAAAAAAGTAATGGCTCCTCAATGTGGATTAGCTCCGGGACTGATTGGTATTGTAGGTAAAGATTTAACGTCAAATTTTGACACGTTACGGGATATAGAATTACGAGTGGGTGCGTTACCCCGCTATCCTAATGGACAGTTAGCTTATTCATTCACATGGTCTCCCCATGGTGTTATTAATGAATATTTGAATGACGCAGAAGCAATTCATAATGGACAAAGAAAAAACGTTCCTTCATTAGAAGGGTTTGAATACATCAATATTGAAGGACAAGAATTTGAAGCCTTTACAACCTCTGGAGGACTTGGAACTCTTTGTGAAACTTTTGATGGAAAAGTAGATACCTTAAACTATAAAACCATTCGCTATCCTGGTCATGGAAAATTAATGAAGTTTTTGATGTACGAGCTTATTTTAAAAGATGACAAAGAACAATTAGAACAAATATTGAGTAATGCCAAACCGCCTGTAGAAGAAGACGTGGTATATGTATATGCTGTTGTAGAGGGCTGGCAAAACAAAACTCTGTCACGTAAGGAATATTACAAAGCTTTTTACCCTATTGAAATTGAAGGTAAACAATGGAGAGCAATATCCTGGACTACGGCAGCATCTCTGGTTGCAGTTGTTGAAATGGTCGCCGCAGGGACGCTATTACAAAAAGGTTTTTTGAAACAAGAGGAAATTCCATTTGATAAATTCTTAAAAACTCAAACAGGAAGCTTATTTTTATGACAAATAATTTACAATGAAATTTAATACCTCAACAACAATGACGAAAATTTTGGACGCGCTCTTCACTGTTTATTCAGAGCGTGTGCCAGATGTAAAAAAAATCACTTCTGAGATGGTTAATAAAGGTATGGTTAAGGATCAAAGTGAGATCATCAATGACCACATTGCTTTTAGGACTATGGGGGTTAAAAATTTAGGTATTGCTTCTTTTGAAAAAATATTTTTAGCCCATGGTTACGAAAAGAAGGATTACTTTCATTTTGAGGTTAAAAAACTTGATGCGCACTGGTATGCACCGCCTACACCTGATTTACCTAGGATTTTTATAAGTGAACTTAACGTTAGTTTACTCTCAAATAAGACTCAGGAAATTATCAGAAAATATACCGACACCGTAAGTTCTGACCCTGTTGATCAACTAAATTTAAATGATGTAGAAGTAGTTTCAAAATTCTTTCAAACCCCTCTTTGGCCATTACCTAACATTGAAGATTACGAAGCCTTACTGACTGAGAGTGAGTATGCTGCATGGGTTATTTACAATCGATATTATCTAAACCATTACACCATCAGTGTCCATGATCTTCCCGACGCTTATGCAAAACTGGAACCGTTTAATGACTTTTTAAAGTCTATTGGAATCCAGCTGAACACTTCAGGGGGTGAAATTAAAACGAGTGAGGACAAGCTTCTTCGTCAATCCAGTTCTGTTGCTAATAAAGTAAAAGCTTATTTTTCAGATGATAAAACTAAAGAGATTGCAGGCAGTTACGTTGAGTTTGCTGAACGAGGAGCATTGCCTCAATTTGCACATCTCCCTAAAACTGAATTAAAAAGAGAACAACGTAGAGAAGGTTTTGAAACCGGAAATGCGGATCGAATTTTTGAGAGTACATTTACCACACAATTAAAGAAAAATTAAATCATCCCTATGGAGATCAAAAAATTATTAGAAAAGTTAAGTATAAACAGCAATCATGAAGGCTGCAATGCTGGAGGTATTTGGCATGCAGATGGAGCATCAATCCCATCATTCAGTCCCGTAGATGGTTCACTACTAGGAACAGTTCAAGGAGCCAGCGTTGAGGATTATGAACGAATTATGGATAAAGCTGAAGATGCTTATTTAACGTTTAGAACTATTCCAGCGCCTAAAAGAGGTGAGTTGGTTCGTCAATTAGGGAATAAATTGCGTAAAAAAAAATCCTACTTAGGGCAATTAGTGTCATGGGAAATGGGCAAATCATTACAAGAAGGACTGGGTGAAGTCCAGGAAATGATTGATATCTGTGATTTTGCAGTAGGACTTTCAAGACAGTTACATGGAGTTACTATGACCTCTGAGAGACCTTCACATAGACTTTATGAACAATACCATCCCCTTGGTGTAGTAGGAGTGATCTCTGCCTTCAATTTTCCTGTTGCTGTATGGAGTTGGAATGTTGCCTTAGCATGGGTATGTGGTAATGTATGTATTTGGAAACCAAGCGAAAAAACACCTTTGTGTAGTATTGCTTGTCAGCAAATTATAAGTGAAGTATTAAAGGAAAATGAAATGCCAGAAGGTATCTCATGTGTTGTTAACGGAGGAGCTGAGGTAGGAAAGTGGATGGCGGAAGATCAGCGTATTGCTTTAGTTTCTGCAACAGGTTCCACCCGAATGGGGAAAGATGTAGCCCAACGGGTTGGAGCACGTCTCGGAAAATCACTTTTAGAATTAGGCGGAAATAATGCAATAATTATAACTCCAAGTGCTGATTTAGACACCGCAATGCGAGCAGCCGTTTTTGGTGCAGTAGGTACTTGCGGTCAGCGATGCACTTCCACACGTAGATTGATTGTTCACAAAGACATCTTTGAATCTTTTACAACGGTTCTGCAAAAGGCATATGGTCAACTTCGTATTGGTGATCCATTAGATGAAAACAATCATGTTGGCCCCCTAATTGATAAGGACGCGGTTAGCATGTATCAAGAAGCTATTGCTGAAGCAAATTCTCAAGGCGCTACCTGGCTTGTAGAAGGAGGCGTCCTTTCAGAGAAGGAATACGGAAGCGCTTGCTATGTCAAACCAGCTGTTGCCATCATTGATCATGATGCACCTATTGTTCATAAAGAAACCTTTGCTCCAATTTTGTATATCATGAAATATGAAGAATCTTTAGAGGAGGCTATCGCAATACAAAACGAAGTCAAACAAGGGCTTTCTTCTTCTATCATGTCCTTAAACATGCAAGAAACAGAAACGTTCTTGTCGCATTGGGGAAGTGACTGTGGGATTGCCAATGTCAACATTGGAACATCAGGAGCAGAAATAGGCGGTGCTTTTGGAGGTGAAAAAGAAACAGGTGGGGGTCGTGAAAGTGGTTCTGATGCTTGGAAAGCTTATATGAGAAGACAAACAAACACCTTGAATTTTTCTAAAGAGTTACCTTTAGCACAAGGAATCGTTTTCGACCTGTAAACATTATTGTTTTTAGCGTAGTTTTGTTGCTATATGATTCAAAACATTCCTTTTGTTGCATTACTTCTAATTGGTGCTACCATTTTAGTTACAATCTATGGCTTTAAAAACGATCGCTTTTTTTTAAAACACCATTTCCTAATTTCAAAAATTAAAGAAGGGGAGTATTATCGACTCCTCACATCTGGTTTTCTTCATGTTTCGACGACTCATATTTTATTTAATATGTTCACTTTTTATTTTTTTGTCAATATTGTTGTGGGTGGATTAGGAGATTTCGCCTTTTTAGCGCTCTACTTTGGAAGTCTATTGGGAGGAAATGTTTTTGCTTATGTATTTCACTACAACGATCCATACTACAGCGCAGTTGGAGCGAGTGGTGCGGTAACAGGTGTTTTGTTTAGCGCTCTACTATTGTACCCTAGCATTGAATTGATGTTGTTTTTTATTCCAATTCCTATTCCAGGATACTTATTTGGAATCGGATATATGATTTACACTTTATACGGAATGAAAACTCAAAAAGATCAAATAGGGCACACAGCTCATTTTGGTGGAGCTATTGGGGGTATTCTCATTACTATGGTGTTTGTTCCGGAAGTAATATACAGCTCACAACTTATGCTAGGAATCCTGAGTGTCACAACCCTTATCGCTGGACTATTGATCTATCGAAACAAACAAAAAGGATTATAAAGACCGTAAAAGCTCCTCAACCTTACGCTCAAGTTGTATTCCCCGTAAATCTTGGGCTACAATAACCCCTTTTTCATCTAAAATAAAGGTAGCTGGAATCGCACTAACATGGTATAATTTTGCAATAGGGTCGTTCCAAAACTTTAAATTAGAAATATGGTCCCAAATTAATCCATCATCTGCAATAGCCTGAACCCATTGAGGCTTTGCTTTGTCTAGGGAAACACTAACAATGCGTAATCCACTATCTTGATGTTTTTGGTAAAGGCGAACTAGACTTGGGTTTTCAACACGACAAGGTCTACACCAGCTGGCCCAAAAGTCAAGTATCGTTACTTTTCCCAAACGATCTTTTAATGATAATGCAATACCATCGGGGTTAGGACCATTAAATAAAGGGGCAAATTCTCCAACCTCAGGCTTCTCTGACGGGATCAACTGTTTTTCAACTCCCTTTCCTGAAGCACTCATTTTAATACGATCCGAAAAACCTTCAAAAATCTCTCTAGCTTCAGAAATTGATATGGCTTTGTTTGATACAAAACGTTCTAAGATTAGAATTGAAATAAAAGAATCGGAAGCCTCCTTGATAAAGCTTAACTCGTAGCTTTTAATTTGATCCCTTACATCTTGATATTGCTCTTGTAAATCTTGAGCTAGTAGCGAATCTTTTAGTATCATGGCCTGTTGCAAGTCATTTCCAATACCATTTAATGAGGCTATATAAACACGTGTTTCTAATTTATAACGCATAAAGTCATCATTGGAAGTTGTGCCTGTAGCCTTGGAAACGCCTAAACTATCTTTATAAATCTCAACATTAACGGTACCTGGCTCAGCTATAAAAGGAAAACTTGCTTGGTCACCTTGAATTTGAAGAAAATGAACACCAGGTTCAATAATTTCGACCTCTAGATCAAAACTACCTGATCGAACAGGAAGGGTATCGATAACTTTTGGCTGATTGTTTAAATCTGATATAATGTGTAGGATCGCATTTCCATCGCTTAAGTCAACGGTTCCTTTTAAGCGAAGTGCGTTTGATGGTCCTTGACACGAAGTCAGCAAAAGAATAAGGACAAAAGAGCTTATGATTTTATGCAACATGATTTATTTCTGTTTTTTGCTAAATTACATAATTGATGGGAATTGAAGAACTAATCCTTACTTTAGCTTTAGGATTATTAAAATGAAAGCCAAAACCTAATTTGTACGTGGAAGAAGCATTATTGAGATTAAAGAAAAACCTTGAAGGCTCCATTGAATGGGATGATTTACACAAGAAGTTATATGCAACCGATGCTTCTGTTTACAAAATGACTCCTTTGGCAGTTGCCTTTCCTAAAAACAAGAAAGACCTACAAGAGCTCATTGCTTTTTCGCTTGAAAACAAAACGAGTCTTGTACCAAGAACTGCAGGCACATCCTTGGCTGGCCAATGTGTAGGTCCTGGAATTATTGTAGATGTTTCAAAACATTTTACAGAAATTTTAAGCTTTGATGAACTTAATAGAACAGTAACCGTTCAGCCAGGAGTAAATCGAGATGATTTAAATGTATTCTTGGCTAAAAAAGGATTATTCTTTGGTCCTAACACATCCACCTCTCAATACTGTATGATGGGTGGGATGCTAGGAAATAACTCTTCCGGAACAACCTCTATACGCTATGGGGTGACTAGAGATGTTGTGATTTCTGTGGATACAGTACTGAGTGATGGGACCGAAGCCACATTTGCAAAATGTTCTAAGCAAGAAGTAGAAGATAAATCAAAGCGCAAAACGCAAGAAGGTAAAATTTATAAATCGATACTAGATGAACTAAGCATTAGTAGCGTACAAAAATCAATTTTGAAGGACTTCCCTGATGCCAGTGTTCATCGAAGAAACACAGGTTATGCTGTCGATGTAATGCTAAATCAAAAACCCTTCAATCCCGAGGGTGAAGAGTTTAATATTGCCAAATTATTAGCAGGAAGCGAAGGAACCTTGGCATTTACCACTTCAATCACTTTTTCTGTAGTTCCCATACCTCCAAAGCATTCGGTTATGTTGGCGCTTCATTTTAATAGCATTCAAGAAGCTATGCTAGCCGTAAATCCAGTAATGGAACATCCACTTTACACTTGTGAGCTAATCGACAAAACCATTTTAGATTGCACAAAAAATCACAGTGGATATCAGAAAAATCGTTTCTTTCTCAAAAACGATCCCAAAGCTATATTGCTTTTAGAATTACGAAATCAAGATTTAAATTCACTAAAAAAAGATCTCAATGCACTTGAAAAAACTGTATCAGAAGCAAACTTAAGCTATGCTGCTGTCCCCTTATGGGGAGGAGAGATTGATCTAGCCAATGAATTAAGGCATGCTGGACTTGGCTTGCTAGGGAATATTGTGGGAGACTCGAAGGCAGTAGCTTGTATTGAAGATACTGCTGTACCTTTAAAAAAATTACCCTTTTACATCGATGAATTTCAGGAACTTATGAAGAAATTCAATCAGGAAGTGGTCTATTATGCGCATGCAGGTGCAGGGGAGCTACACCTTCGGCCAATTTTGAATCTTAAAGACAAAGATGGAGTTGGTGATTTTAAAGCAATTACAATGGCTGTAGCGCATTTAGTTAAAAAATACAAAGGTTCGCTAAGTGGTGAACACGGTGATGGTATTGTGCGTTCTGAGTTTATTCCTATTGTAGTAGGTCAAGAAAATTATGCCTTATTCAAACGAATTAAAAAAGTTTTTGATCCTAATTCAATATTTAATCCAGGAAAAATAGTAGACTCCTTTGCTATGGATCAAAACCTCAGAACCTATAATAGCGAAACTCCTATCCATAAAACACAATTTGATTTTTCTGCTGATCAAGGCTTACTTCGTGCCGCTGAAAAATGTAATGGTGCTGGAAAATGTAGGTCTGTTGCACTTTCGGGAACGATGTGTCCTAGCTTTCGAGCCACACGAGATGAAAAACACAATACCCGTGGAAGGGCAAATGTGCTTCGAGAAGTACTGATGGAAAACAAAAAGCCCAATGCATTTGACAGTGAGGTCCTCAAAGAAGTCTTTGACTTGTGTTTAAGCTGTAAAGCCTGTGCAACAGAATGTCCAAGTAGTGTAGACATTGCTACCTACAAAGCAGAATTTTCATACCAATACCAAAAGACACATGGAAGTTCCATTCGAAGCACCCTTTTTGCCTATGTGGGCAAAATTAATCAGTTAGCCCAGCCTATTCGTGGCCTTCAAAATCTCTTTTTTGAAACTGTATTGACACGCTCAATCTTGAATAAAAGCTTGGGAATCGCTAAAAAAAGAGCTCTACCTAAACTTGAAAAATCACTTTATAAGACATTGAAAAACAATGTCTTAACACAATACGGTAAAAGTGTTTATTTATATCTTGACGAGTTTAGTAATTACAATGAAACCCAAATAGGAAAAGACGCCGTTTCTCTACTGGAAGGACTAGGTTATAACGTAAAATTCCTGAGGCCAACAGAAAGCGGAAGGACCTATATTTCAAAAGGGTTTTTAGACCAAGCTAAGGCATGTGCAGATCGAAATGTGGAATTGTATTCTGATATCATCTCAGAAAATATTCCTTTATTGGGAATTGAACCTTCAGCGATTTACACTTTTACAGATGAATATCCCAAGTTGTGTTCTTCTCCAGAGAAGGCTAAGGAACTTGCCCAATTTTGCTATCCGATCGAAACATTTTTAGCAAAAGAATTGAAAAAAGGAATTCTTAAAGAGGATCAATTTCATACTGAAACAAAAGAAATTAAAATTCATACACATTGCTACCAAAAGGCCCTAGGACAACCATCAGACACCTTCAATGTGTTGAATCTTCCGAAAAACTATACCGTCAGACTTTTAAATACCGGTTGCTGTGGAATGGCAGGTTCTTTTGGGTATGAGAAAGAGCATTATGAGATTAGCATGAAGGTAGGGGAGGAACGTTTGTTTCCATCCATACGAAACACTCCACAAGACGTCATTATAGCTGCTAATGGAACAAGTTGTAGGCATCAAATAAAAGATGGAACACAACGTGAAAGTCATCATCCAATTTCCATTTTAAACGCAGCTCTCATTAAAAAAACCGCTCGCTAAAAGGCAATCCAAAACTTTACCTTTATCTTTGTCGTTTTAAAAGAAATCTATGTCAGGCAATATTTATGGTACCCTTTTCAGACTAGCTACTTATGGAGAATCTCATGGACCTGCTATTGGAGGTGTAATTGACGGTTGTCCCGCTGGGATTAAATTGGATCTCGAAGCCATTCAGAACGATTTAGATCGAAGAAAACCCGGGCAATCAGCGATTGTAACGCAACGTAAAGAACCCGATGAAGTTCGTTTCTATTCTGGTATTTTTGAAGGAAAAACAACAGGTACACCCATTGGATTTGCGATACACAATACCAATCAAAAATCCAAAGACTATTCTCATATTAAAGACAGTTATCGCCCATCACACGCTGACTATGTTTACGACGAGAAGTATGGCATAAGAGATTATCGTGGTGGCGGAAGAAGTTCAGCCCGTGAAACGGCAAGTAGAGTTGTAGCCGGAGCAATTGCCAAACAGTTTTTATCTCCTATGAGTATTCAGGCTTATGTCTCTGGAGTAGGAACTTTAGCAATGAACACACATCCTTCTGATGTTGATTTTAGTACCATAGAAGACAATCCTGTTCGCTGTCCAGAACCTAAAATGGCAGTAGCCATGGAAAATTATATAAAACAAATTCGAAAAGAAGGAGATACCGTAGGTGGAATCATAACCTGTGTTATCAAAAATGTTCCCGTTGGGTTAGGGGAGCCTGCATTTGACAAACTGCATGCTGAACTTGGAAAAGCAATGCTTTCCATTAATGCTGTTAAGGGTTTTGAATACGGTAGTGGATTTGCTGGAACCCAAATGAAGGGGAGTGAACACAATGACCTTTTCAATACCGATGGTACTACTCAAACAAACCGTTCCGGAGGGATTCAAGGAGGGATTTCAAATGGTATGGATATCTATTTCAATGTTGCTTTTAAGCCTGTAGCGACCATTATGCAAAATCAAGAAACCATCAATTCAAAGGGTGAAAAAGTCGAAATGCAAGGCAAAGGAAGACATGATCCTTGTGTGGTTCCTAGAGCGGTACCCATAGTAGAAGCTATGGCAGCACTTGTTTTAGCCGACTTTAGCCTATTAAAAAGAACAAATAAATAAATTGCCTCATGAAAAAACTTGCTCTACACTGGAAAATATTAATAGGAATGGCCTTGGGAGTTCTCTTTGGAGTTGCTCTCTCCTTTATTAATGGAGGTGATACCTTTATTGGAAATTACATCAAGCCTTTTGGTACAATTTTCATAAACTTACTAAAATTAATAGCTGTTCCACTGATACTTGCATCCTTAATCAAAGGGGTTTCTGACTTAAAAGACATTTCAAAACTTTCACAGATGGGAGGAAGGACGATCATCACCTACTTGATCACAACCCTTACTGCCGTTTCTATAGGATTGATTTTAGTCAATATTATTCAGCCCGGAAAATCGATAAGTGTCGAAACACGCCAGGAGCTAGTAGAGGCTTATTCTAGTGACACCAAAGCCAAGCAAGAAGCCGCTGCAAAACAACAAGAAGCAGGACCTCTCCAAGCACTGGTAGATGTGGTACCTTCAAATATTTTTCTTGCAGCTTCAAACAATAGAAACATGCTGCAGGTTATCTTTTTTGCATTATTCTTTGGTATTGGAATGATACTCTTAGCTGAAAAAAAGGTAAAACCAGTAAAAAAATTCTTTGACTCTTTCAACGATATTATCCTCAAACTCATTGATCTTATTATGCTTGCAGCGCCCTACGGTGTATTCGCTCTTTTGGCAGCTTTGGTCGTTGAGGCACCAAGTTTTGAGCTTTTTCAAGCATTAGCACTTTATGCCTTTACTTTATTATTGGGTTTAGCAATAATGATTGTTGTCTACATGATTATTGTTCGTGTTTTTACAAAAAAGAAAATTTCCTTCTTCATGAAAGGGATAGCACCCGCACAATTGTTAGCCTTTTCAACGAGTTCAAGTGCCGCTACTTTACCTGTTACGATGGAATGCGTAGAAGAAAATCTTGGCGTGGACAAAGAAGTTGCTAGTTTTGTGCTACCAATTGGAGCCACCATAAACATGGACGGGACTTCTGTTTATCAAGGAGTAGCCGCTGTATTTATAGCACAAGCGTTTGGACTTGACTTAAGCTTGAGTGCTCAACTAGGGATTGTTTTTACAGCCACATTAGCCTCTATAGGAACTGCAGCAGTGCCTAGTGCAGGAATTGTAATGTTGGTAATCGTTTTGGCACAAGCTGGAATTCCTGAGGCGGGATTAGCGTTAATTTTTGCAATAGACAGACCTTTAGACATGTGTCGTACCATTGTTAACGTCACTGGTGACGCTGCAGTCTCAATGATTGTAGGTAAATCAATCGGAAAGCTTAAAGACTAAACGATATAGCCTTTTTTAATTCCATTATTACACAATCTGAGTAGTAGATAGGCTACTAAAATTGTTAATATTGGCAATAGGTATTTACTCAATTCATTTGATTCAACTGCAGAGGTAAAGAACAAACCGTAGCTCATCTGTGAAAAAACAGCAATTAAAGAAATCAATAGAGGAAACATTGCCCAAGCTTTCTTTAGAAACAAACCAACAGAACCTATCAATCCTCCAAAAACCCCTATAGCAAAAGCTATAGTGGTCCATAGAGGTGATCCATTTAATCTATTTCTTTCAGATTCAGTTAATTCATTAATCTGTTCTGGGGTAATAGAAACTCCCAAATAAAAATTAAAAATCCCAGCCAAATTCCATAAAATGGCTAAAAAAACAATTGTTTTAAACCATGATGGAGTGCTTATTTCAGACATAATTTTCACTGTTTTCGTTAAGAATAAAATACATTATGAATTTGTCTTTAATAAATCTCTTATTTCAGACAATAATAACTCTTCCTTAGAGGGAACAGCTGGTACAGCAGGCGCTTCTGCTTCTTTCTTTACCACTCTTTCTTTGTATTTGTTATACCCTTTAACTACCATAAAAATAGCAAAAGCAACAATTAAAAAAGTGATAATTGTATTAACAAAAGTGCCATATTGTATGGCGACTTCTGAAATATCTCCTTCGGCTTCTTGAATGATAAATTTCAATGACGAAAAATCATTTCCACCAAGTAAAACTCCAACAGGAGGCATAATAATGTCATTTACTAAAGACTTGATGATGGCACCAAAATAAGTTGCAATAATAAGTCCAACAGCCATATCAATGACGTTCCCACGCGTAATAAATTTCTTGAATTCTTTCATTTAGGTAAAATTTGAGGTTAATAATGAATCTAAATTAAACAATTAGTTCTAATGTAAAATAATTGCTCAGTATAAAATTCAATTAATAAAAGAAGTAAAATTACTTTTTACCTTTTGCAGCTTCAACCAATTCTAGTAAATCCAAATTAACCTGGGTAGTAAACATCCCATAATTAACAATTGCTTTCTTCTTTTCAATCGCATCAATGCTTCCCACAGAACGGCCGTCAAACATACGTACTCTATCTCCTATTCTTAAAACTGTCTTAGGTTTGCTAGGGGCTGGAGTTTGTTTTTGTTTCTTCTTTTCTTTGCGAACAACAACCAATTCTTTTTTTACTTCCTCGTTAAGTTGCTTTTTTATTTCGCGTTCTTTTTTTACTACCGAAGCCGTTTTACGTTTACGTTTTGCATTTTCAGTTTCTATGGCACGTAATAATTCAGCGATCAAAGGACGTTTCTTATTGTTTTCAAAAAAACGCTCCGCAATATCATTGATCTTATTCCCCAAAACGATCATACGCTGGTTATGATCAAACAACTCTTGATAGCTCACTAATTTAGCCTTAAGCTTAACATTCATTTTTTCCATACGCTCACTCTCCACAGCAGCTTTAGTCTCTTTTTCTTTGAGAGACTCACCTGTTTTCATCATCTGTGAACGTTCTTTCTGAAGTTTTGCTATTGTGGCATCAAAACGCACTTTCCCTCTTTCTATTTTCTTCTTGGCACGATTGATAAGACTATAAGGAAGTCCATTTTTTTGTGCTACTTCAAAAGTGAAGGAGCTTCCTGCTTCACCCATCATCAAATTATAAACAGGTTCAAGGGTTTTATTATCAAATTGCATGTTTGCATTAACCATAAAAGGAAGCTCATTGGCCAACGCTTTTAAATTGGAATAATGTGTGGTGATAATTCCAAAAGCCTCACGCCCATAAAAATCCTCTAAAATCACTTCTGCTAGAGCACCTCCTAACTCAGGATCTGAACCTGTACCAAACTCATCAATTAAAAACAAGGTATTGGCATTACACTTGCGTAAGAAATACTTCATGTTTTTCAAGCGGTAAGAGTAGGTGCTTAAATGATTTTCAATTGATTGATTGTCTCCAATATCCGTTAATATTTGCTCAAAAAGACATGCTTTGCTTGACTCATGAACGGGAATCAACATCCCACTTTGCAACATTAACTGAAGCAAGCCAACGGTTTTTAGGGTGATACTTTTTCCTCCAGCGTTTGGTCCTGAAATCACAACAATTCGCTTTTCCGGATGCAAATAGACGTCTTGTGGATAGGTCACTTTGTCTTCAATGCGATGGGATTGTAAAAGTAAGGGGTGGTATGCCTTCTTGTATTCTATACTTCGTTTCTTTTTATCAATCTCTGGAAGGATAGCATCAATTTCTTGGGCATAGCGTGCTTTGGCATAAACAACATCCAGAAGCAATAAAAACTCATGTTGTGCTTTTAAATAGGGTAAGTGAGGACGAAAATAATCCGTTAGCTGACTTAATATTTTTTTTATTTCTTCGCCTTCTTCAAACAAAAGGTTTTGTAATTCCCGGTTCTGAGCATTGGTAGTTTCGGGTTCAATAAAAACAATACTACCCGTTTTAGAACTGCCCATAATAGCTCCCTTTACTTTACGCCTATGCATTGCTTTGACTGCCAATACACGGCGATTATCAATAACCGATTCACGAATGTCATCTAAATAATCGGCTGCTTGGTACTGGCTCAAAGATTTATTAAAGCTACTACTAATCTTAGAGCGTAGTTGTTGAATTTGCTTTCGAATGAGATAAAGGGAATCAGAGGCATCATCACGCACTTCACCAAAACGATCAATCACTCCATCAATCGTCTTTTTAATTTCTTTATCAACATACAAACCGTCTGTATACCCATAAAGAGTAGGGTAGTAGGTTTTGAATTTTTCTAAAAACTGAAGCAGCACATTGGTCGTGTCGGTGTTTGCTGCTATTACTCGAAAAACAGAAATATCCAACACACTATTTTCAATACTTAAAAGAGAAAAAACGGAAATTAAAGGTTCAAAACCATGGTTTGGAATACGGTTTTCATTCTCAAAAGAAGACTTAAATTCAGAAACTGCATTCAACGCATCCACTAATTGATTTTCATCTATGACCGGGAGAATGGCCAGGCAAGCTTCTTTTCCAAGAGGTGTAATGGCAAAGCCCGAACACTGACGGAGTACTTCAAAATACTCCAGGTCCTCTAATGTTTTTTTTGGAATTTTTGCCATTTGATTTTCTTAACTTAGCCCTGCAAAAGTAATAAATTCATGACGTTGCAGATACATTCAAGCTGGGAAAAACCCCTGCAGACAGAATTTGAAAGTCTTGCTTTTAAACAATTGATTGCATTTCTTAAAACAGAGTATTCAACTCACCGCTGTTACCCTCCCAAAAATCAAATTTTCAATGCTTTTGAATATTGCCCCTTTGATCGAGTAAAAGTTATTTTATTAGGTCAAGATCCATATCATGGAATGGGTCAAGCCCAGGGACTTTCGTTTTCTGTTCCAAAAAACATTAAACATCCTCCCTCTTTGATCAATATTTTTAAGGAAATAGAAAATGATCTGGGGAACCCATATCCTAAAAGCGGAAATCTAGAGCGATGGGCCAAACAAGGGATCTTGTTGCTAAATGCAACCTTAACTGTAAGGGAAGGGGAGGCAGGGAGTCACCAAAAAAAAGGGTGGGAGACGTTCACAAACGCAATAATCAAAAAGTTGTCAGAAGAAAAAGAGGGGTTAATTTTCCTACTTTGGGGAGGATTTGCTAAACAGAAAGCAAAATATATTAATGCCCAAAAACATTTGATTTTAACCTCAGGGCATCCATCACCATTAAGCGCAAATCGAGGGTTTTGGTTTGGAAATAAACACTTCAGTAAATCGAATGCTTATCTAAAGGGTAGGGGAGAAACTACTATTGACTGGTAAGCTCATCCGCCTACACGCTTTACATTGTGTCCCATCTCAGTTAAAAGAGTGATTAATGCATCTCTATAGTTTCCTTGTATGATAATTTCACCGTCCTTGACGGTTCCGCCAACTCCCACAGCATTTTTCAATTTCTTTGCTAAAGCCTTTAAATCTTGAATATCCCCATCAAAACCTTTGATTAATGTAACCGTTTTCCCCGCACGCCCTTTATTGCTAAAATGAGCTTCTAAATTTTGTTTGATAAATTCGTCGGGGAGATCCGGAAGGGGATCAAGATCAGGGGCTAGGTTATCAAATTTGATACCTGCTAGAGCATCAAGACTGTTGAGTTTCTTGTCCATAATGGGTGTTTTACAACCCAAAAATACTTAATTTAGGATTTTAAATCATACTATGAGAAACTTCATTTTAATAGTACTCACTTCAATCCAAGTTATGGCACAAGAATCACTTCCTTTCTCAATCATACCTCCAGCACCAGATGAAGTCACTGCAGCCTCCACCTTGGCTAGAATGGTTCAAGGATTAGGTTTTCGCTATTACTGGGCAACAGAAGGACTCACATTGAAAGATTTAAACTACCGTCCAACAGAAGAGGCACAGTCTACTTTGGAAACCTTACAACACATCTATGGGTTGGCGTTGGTTATAAAAAATACAACCGAAAATTCACCCAATACAAGACCCTTAACAGGTATTCCTGATGGATATGAAGAATTGCGAAAGGCCACCCTAACAACCCTTAGTGAAGCGTCAGAAAAATTGATTGAAGCCACAGAAGAGCAGGTGTCTCATATGAGTATTATTTTTGATCGAAAAGGGAAAATCTCTAACTTTCCCATATGGAATCTAATGAATGGCCCCCTTGAAGATGCAATCTATCATACGGGGCAAATAGTAAGTTTCCGAAGAACGGCAGGAAATCCAATTCCCAAAGGAGTGAATGTCTTTTTAGGCGTTAAAAATTAATTTTCACGATCCTCAAAATTTTCTTTTTTCTTGTCCTCAATACGTTTAAATATCAAATAAACAAGGAGTATTGCAGCTAATAAAAAAAAGGGTCCTTCCATCTATTCAACTGTAACGGCAGTACCATAGGCCAAAATTTCAGAACATCCCTGCATGACCATGGAGGTAGTCAAACGAACATTCACAATAGCATTAGCACCCATTTTTTCAGCATCTTCTATCATCCGCTGGAGTGCCTGCTCACGCGACTGTGCTTGAAGCTTAGTGTATTCACTAATTTCTCCACCAATAATATTTTTAAGGCCTGCAAAAATATCCTGACCTACATTTCGAGCACGAACTGTACTTCCACGAGCAATTCCAAAGGTTTCCGTAATCGTTTTATTTGGAAAAGTAGGTGTGTTTACTAATAGCATAATCTAATTTTTAAAAAGAGTTGAATCAATAGTAGGAAAAAGGCGAAGTGCATTTTTATAATACAGTTTTTGTAGGATAGAATCAGGGAGACCAAGACCATACATTTTCCAATGAGCATGACGCTTTCTGTAATATTCAAAATATTCATCCTCTGTTTCTAAAACCCTAAAATAGGTGTAATATTCACTCACCTTATAACTATCCTTACCAAACAAAATTCGATCTTGATAGTCCACAAAAAATTGATGGGTACGTTTTGGCTGACGTCCTAACTCGGCTAGTACGGCGCCTATTTCGGTCATTACATTCGGATATTGGTCCAAATGTCTTCCTAATTTATCTAGGTCATTCCCCATCCATCCTAAATGTGCGTTTATGAAAGTCGTGTTAGGATGGTTTTTAAAAATGGCATGTTGTTCAGCCATAACTTCTTCAAAAGAAGGATTAGAAGCAGGATCCCGATAGCGACTAGGTTTTTGTCTTAATTCAAGCCAGCGCTCATTGTACTTGTCCTTTGGATTCCAAAAAGAAGCAGGTTCGCCTGTATGAATGAGTACAGGAATATTATTTGCGCCACAGGCATCCCAAATCGGTGCCAAACGAGGATCGTCCACTGCAATACGATTACCGTTAATATCTCTATCTGTCAATCCTAAAGATTTATATACTTTTAGTCCCATCACCCCGGCTGCAACAGCAGAATCAATAAGTGCAACTTGCTTTTCAGCAAAATCAGTGTCGTCAATGGTTTCAAAATCGACATTGAGGAACAAACCAAAGCGAGTAGGAGCGTTCTCTCTTATGTTTTCAAGGGATTTACGAAGGTAAAGTCCTCTAAAACCACTCAAGTTGATCATAAATGCCATATTGAGACTGTCCATTTCTATGACTAATTTGGAAAGATCTTTAATAGGCATATCAAATTGATGGTTATGAACATCTATAAAAGGATATTTGGCTCTTTTAACCAGGTTCTGAGGGACTACCAAAGTTGACTTAGGGCTGTATTCCTCAATGTCCATCAAATTGTTCTTTTCCTGAATTTTATCAATGCAGTAGTAGATGATTCCTCCTAAAAAAAGAATTACGCCAACCGCTTTGAAAAGGCGATAAAGTGATTTGAAAAATTTACGCATTAATCAATAGGTAGGGTTACTTGAGTAGTATCCCATCGCATTCTTAGGAAATTATCCACAAAATCTATGGTAAATTGTTCCAACGGCTCCTCTAAAGATTGGGTGGCTGCATTGATTTTCATTAGTACACCCTCTGGATTGGGTTCGGAGAAACTAATTCCACCTGTTTTTGTATTGACGACCAACACCCAATTTTCTTTTTGAGGATAGGCATACAAACCGTATGTACCGGCCTCCAAAGAGCGTCCACCAATACTTATCCTTTTATTTATTTCCATCTTAGTTGTCAAGTTAGCACCCAAACGCCAGTATTCTCCATAAGGAACAAGTGCATCATCTGCCTTAGCACCAAAAATTAGACGATCGTTTTTAAAGGGTCTGTAATAGCGAATATTAATTTCAGTATCTCCATTTTTATATTCTGCATGCCCCAAAGGACTTTTCGGATTTATGTACAGACTGTAAACCAAATACAGTCCAACGATTCCTGCAAGTAGAAGAAGGAGTATTATTATACGTTTTAAGATTTTCATAATAAGATGATTAGTTTAAATAGCCCGTAAATATACAATATAAAACGCAGTACAAAACATTCTATTTTACATAATATAAATTATCGTTAAAACTTATTTATTAAATACAGGCGCAAAAACATCAAATAGTGAGGACCGTAAGCCACTGTAAACAAGAACGCTACAAACATATAAGAATCTCTAATGAACCGATAACTGTAAACAATAACAGTAAAAAAACACGAAATCGCTCTATTGAATAATTTAATTTTCTTAAATTAGTTTATCTAACAAACCCAAATACTATTAACCTGCTTGTATCGTTTTAAATCTTTTATTCGATTTGTAGAATTTAAAACCTTTCACAGCTAACAGAGAAAAGGTTTGTTACCCGAATACTTATTATTAACCAATCTAAAGTTTTAAACATGGGAATTATTGCAACAATTATTATTGGAGCTATCGCTGGATGGCTCGGAAGTTTAGTCTACAAAGGCACAAATCTTGGCATTTTAGGCAATATCATTGTTGGTGTTGTCGGTAGTTTTGTAGGAAATTGGATTTTCAACATCTTAGGCATTAGCCTAGGAACAGGATGGATTGGCGCCATTCTAACTGGTGCCATTGGTGCTGTTGTTATCTTATTCCTTATCAATGCGTTTGCTAAGAAAAAACAATAGTCTTTTCTAATTTCAATCGGCCCAGTTAAAAAACTGGGCTGTTTTTATCTGAGTAATCACAAGTTATTTAATAGGAACTTAAACTGGAAATATATTGTAAAAAAGTACTATTACATCGGTTTAAGTAAATCGATTGGGGCTACATAAATTTATATATATAAATATAGAAAAACAGAATTGATGTTCACAATCTTGTGAACAATACCTATCCAATACCCCTTTATACCATTACAAAAGAGTTTATTTTTAGCAAAAAAGAAACCATGAACGATCGACCCAATGATTTTCTGCGCATTCGGCCAGAGATTAAGAAAACGGTGGTGTTTGCTAACATGAGTATGGAGGAGCGTTTTCAGAATGAGACCCTACGCCCTATTTTAAAACTTCAAAACTCCCTACTCCTATTGGTTTTTGGCACTTATATTAAAAAGCGCAAGGGTGTTTTTTACAGCTTAAATTTAGAAAAACGCTTGGCATATATTGAGGATAGTTTGACTAAAGATCAGAAATTTCGCAACTCTATGGAAGGCATGGTCATTGGTCTTTTCACAGTGAAAGAATACAATCAATACACCCTCAATTCCTCAGCACTAAACAAGCGTATGACACAAATGATCATTGAGCGCCTCAAAGATCAAGTGCAGCTCTTTGAAGTTCAGTTGTAGATTGAATACATAGCAGCACATTTCATGCGCTATCCGTTGTTTTAAAGGGGGTAATTGTTAGTTAAACATCCATGCTTTGCGCAAAGAAAGAGCTGTATCTGTAGCATTTGGATCTTCCACTATTCCGGACATCAAAGCACTTGGAGTACCTACTTTTCCTGAAAGAGTAAGGGTTTCGCTATTACGCTCTACGGTTATGGTAAACTCTTTTTCGGCATCCCACATAAAACTTTGTGTAAGCACTCCATTGATGGCAGCACCATTCTCCTGATTTATTTCAGGGAGCATTTTTCCATCCAAACCTAAAAACACATCCCCTAGCTTTAAGCCCATGGACTCCAGGGAAGAGTTCAAGCCTGTAATAACTAAAAAACGACCCTTGTCTTCAAAATCTTGAGGAGTGAAAACAGGATTTTGGGCATCTTTAAAAATTACTGCAGGAAGAGCGGCTTCTGTTTCCCCTTCAACCAATCCTACCTTAGAAAAATAATCATTATAATTGATGGGAGTGGTCCCTACAATATGCTCCGTAAAGAAAGACCCTACCTCTGGATACGTCATCGCCACGATCTCATCAATTAAATCTGCATCTTGAAAGGGTTTTTTATTTCCATAGCGTTGTGCTAAATTTTTCATCACCCAAAGAATTCCTTTTTCACCCCCACTCTTTTCGCGTATTATAATATCCAAACACATGTTTATCAATGCACCTTTCTGGTATACATTTCCATAGTTTGCAGCATAGGGTTCATCCACAATACCAGCACTCATTTCGGTAAAGGACATCGTATCGTCATAGCGTTTTCCATAATTCACTTTTTCGAACAAACGGCCATAAAAATCAGGCGCGTCAATTAACCCTTGATTAATTTGAAATAAATTGGCAAAATATTCTGTAGTTCCTTCATACATCCACAAGTGCTTAGACATAAGTGGAGTATTGTATTCGAAATTATGAATCTCTTCAGAATGAACATTCAACGGGGTTAACGTATGAAAAAACTCATGTGAAACTACATCTATAAGGTTTTGAGTTAATTCTGCAGGCTGCATTTGATCAACAAAAACTACGGTCGTTGAAGTATGGTGTTCTAAAGCCCCCATCATACCTCCAAAATACTGTAAGTCATCCATTCCCATTAAATACAATAAAATATCATAACTAGGTGTATTGTTAGACTCGCCTAAAAACTTCTTCTGGGCAAGCATCATTTCTTGAATCGCAGGTTGATAAGCAGTAGCTTTGTGCGTTCCGGAAGGAGAATAAATCGCTAATCCAACCTTTATATCATCTAAATCAAATGAAACCGCATTGGGTTCGCTATACATAATCGGATTGTCTATGATATGAAAATAACGATCCGCTTTAAAAATGTCTAACGAATCAGAGATTGAAATAGAAGGTAATGAAGTAAACGCTTGAAGATTTTTTGGAGATCGCACGGACAGTTTGTAAGGGCTTTCCTTTAAGTTTTCAAAATAGCCAATCATACTATGTAAATTGAGCAAGTGGGTTTTGTCAGTATCAAAACTAGTTCCACCCATAGGATAGATTTCGCTGCCATCAGGCCCGTCAAAGGTGTCATTGACCCAATACGTTATTCTTTGTAGCTTTTTTGCACCTGCTATTTTCCAACTATTTTGATCAATAGCGGTTACCGTTAGTGAATTTCCTTTGCTGTCAAAGGCTTTAAGATCTTCTGCAAAACGACCAAAATTTGAATATTCATAGGTTCCAGGCACAATCTGAGGGATATAAAAAATAATTTCATCACTTGCTAATGCGGAAGGTGAAATTGTAATTTTCACTTTATCATCCACTACATTCTCCAGATCTATGGAAGCTTCTATAAGGATAGGGCTTGAAGAATTGTTGGTTTTTAAAGCTGCACAGCCAGTTAACAGAACTACGAGGCTTACGCTTAAAGTAAATTTAGATAGATAGGTTTTCATAAATAAGAATATTAAAGAATAGAAACACCGTTTAAGTCGGTGGTTAGAACACTTGAAAAATAATTGAAAATTGGCCGGATGGCGTTAAAATGTTGAATCACTTCTGTTTGAAAATTGGCTGCTAAAATAGCTTTATCATCCAGTTTTTTTATAAATAAATATTGTTTTTTTTTGATTAAGTCAATATTGGGATGTTCTTTAGAAAAACCTTTGGGAGCGGTTTTTACTTCCTCTCCTTCAAGTCCTCCCCATGCTTTTGTAAAAACGGGGTCTTGTAAGAGGGTTCGAAATTCTTCAGCATCCATCTCCATTTCTTTACGAATACGAAATAAATCTTCTTTGTTTGGGTTCCAAAATCCCGCAGCCAGGAAAGAATCTCCGGGAGCAATGTGAATGTAGTAGCCTCCTCTCAAACGAGGTTTTTTACGATTAAAACTCATTCCAAAATGGGTTTTGAAAGGAGTTTTGTTTTTTGAAAACCGCACATCCCGATAAATACGAAAAAGCTTGGCTCTTTCGATCTCATCTGTCTCGTTCATGCTGGCTTTAATTTCCTCACCCAAGATTTTAAACTCAGACTCTAGTTTTTTAAAACGAGGCTTTTGAGGCTCAAACCACTCACGAGAATTGTTTTCTGCTAAGGCTTTAAAAAAGAGAAGTACCTCTGGATTAATCGTATGCATAAATATAATTTAATTTTTAGTAGCTTGAATCCATCGGTTTATTTTGGCTTCTAAAAAGTGAAGTGGTACACATCCTGACTCAAGTACTTTTCTATGAAAAACTTTAATATCAAAAGCAACTCCCAATTCTGTTTCAGCTTTTTTACGTAACTCACGTATTTTAAGTTGTCCGATCTTGTAGGATAGTGCCTGTCCCGGATTGGCCATGTAACGTTCGATTTCTGAAGTGATACTAGCTTCAGATTCAGCTTCATTATCCAAAGAATATTGAATGGCCTGCTCACGTGTCCACCCTTTAGCATGAAGGCCTGTGTCTACAACCAAACGAATGGCACGATGCATTTCTGCTCCCAACATCCCAAAATATTGATAGGGATCCTGATACAATCCCAACTCCTCTCCCAAAGACTCTGTATATAATGCCCAACCTTCTCCATAGGCACTATACCATAGATCTTTTCTGAAAGACGGAAGTGCTGTATTTTCTTGCTGTAAAGAAATTTGAAAATGATGTCCTGGAATGGCTTCGTGTAAGAACAAATCCTCATCTGAAAACAGATTGTATTTGTTTACATCCGGAATGGGAACATAAAAAATCCCTGGACGAGTACCGTCCAAAGAACCCGGATTGTATTCAGCACTTGCTGAAGCTTCTCTAAATGCTTCGGTACGACGAACTTCAAAAGCTGTTTTTGGCTGCAAGTCAAAAAGCTTGTTGACTTGCGGCAACATCTTTTCTTGAATCGCATAAAAGTTATTAATCACTTCTTGTGGATCTGAAAAGGGCATTAACTCTTTTTTGTTTCGAACATGGTCAAAAAAGGATTTTAAATCTCCTTCATACCCAACTTGGCTTTTCACTTTTTCCATTTCTTGACCAATTCGGGTCACTTCACTTAACCCTAATTGATGAATTTCTTCGGCACTAAGCGTTGTGGTTGTATATTGTCTTATAGCGTGAGCATAATATGCATCACCCCCTTCTAATGAATTAAATCCACTCGTAGTTCGGGCTGCTTCAAAATATTCAGTTGCCATAAAATCATGTAGTTTTTGATAGGCTGGAACAATTTGATCCAACACCATGCTTTTGTATGCAGAAGTGAGTCGTTGCTTTTCTTCCTCAGGAAAGGACGTTGGAAAATTTCGCACAGGGCTATAAAAAAGATGGGTATTCAAATCTTGAGTGGTCATACCTTCTAATTGGGGTAAAACCTTTTTGATAAGAGATTGAGGTAAAACCCAACCTATTTCCATTCCCTCTTTCATTTTATCCTGAGCGCTCTGTAGCCATTCTAGATAGCCTAGAATTCGAACAAGCCAATTGTCATAATCCTGTACACTTTTAAAAGGTTGTGCACCTTCCCCACTGGCCAATTGTCCAACTGTAAGTTGAAAGCCCCACATTTGATCTATGGGCATTCGGTCTTTTGGAAACTCCATGCCTTTCAAGCTCATCTCACACTCCCAAATCAATATGTTTTTACTTAAGAGCGCATCCTCAGAAAGTGACGTGTCGTCAAACGCCTTCATTTGGTTTAAAAAAGAAGTGTAAAACGCCTTTTCTTTCTTTTGAAACGCATCAGAAAGGTAGTTTGGTAGCGTATCATTATATCGGGTATCTCCCTGGAAAGTTCCTTTTAGCCTGTATAGTGATAAGTTCTCTTGATAGTATGCTTCTAATGTTTCATCAAAAGTGGTGGAACTGTTTTTTGGATCTTGGCTGTTACAAGAAAGAACCAAGAAAGCAAGTGCTATTACTGTTTTTTTCATTGAAAAATTTGATTTTGAGATTTGTAAGCCAAACAAAAATACATTTTTTTTTAAGGGCGCAACAAAGATTAGTTACTCCTCAATTCTAATACTCGAGAAATGTCTTTCAAGGAATACCCTTTTGCTTGAAGTAAAATCAAATAGTGAAACAATAAATCGGCACTTTCATCGAGAAACAATTCTTCGCTATCATCTTTAGCCTCAATAACAGTCTCTACAGCTTCCTCTCCTACTTTTTGAGCAATTTTATTGATTCCTTTTCTAAACAATGAAGCAACATAACTCGTATCACTATCCTCTTCTCTACGTGATTTTATGGTTGTCTCCAATTGACTTAAAAATCCAAAACTAACGTCGTTAGTAGTATTCCAGCACGTATCCGTTCCTTTGTGACATGTGGGCCCATGTGGCTTTACTTGAATCAAGAGGGTGTCTTGGTCGCAATCTTCTTTAAGACTCACAAAATGAAGGAAATTACCACTCTCCTCCCCTTTTGTCCAAAGGCGGTTTTTACTTCTACTAAAGAAAGTTACTTTTCCTGTTTCTTGCGTTTTAGTCAAGGCTTCTTGGTTCATGTACCCCAACATCAAAACATTTTTTGTGTTAACATCCTGAATAATTGCGGGAAGTAAACCGTCGGTTGATTTTGAAAAATTAAGTGTCGTCATATTAAATTCGTATCGCTATATCTTGTTGTTTAAGCTTTTGTTTGAGTTCGGGGATTAAGATCTCACCAAAATGAAAAATACTTGCTGCCAAAGCAGCATCTGCTTTTCCAAGGGTAAAGGTATCAACAAAATGATTGATATCACCCGCACCTCCTGAGGCAATGATGGGGATATTCACTTCATCAGATAATCGGGCTAATGCAGCATTGGCAAATCCCCCTTTAGTTCCGTCATGGTCCATAGAGGTAAACAGAATCTCTCCCGCACCACGTTGAGCAACTTCTTTTGCCCAATCAAACAAGTCCAGTTCAGTAGGCACTTTACCCCCTACTAAATGTACCTTCCATTGGTTGTTTATTTTCTTTGCATCAATGGCAATCACAATACATTGACTCCCAAATTGCGCTGCACATTCATTGATTAATTCTGGGTTTTTTACTGCCGCCGAGTTGATTGAAACCTTATCTGCTCCATTTTGTAAGAGGATTGCAACATCGTCTACAGTGGAAATACCTCCTCCCACCGTAAAGGGAATATCAATTGCTGCGGCTACTTTTAAAACTAAATCGGCTAAAGTTTTCCGCTTCTGTTCCGTTGCTGAAATATCCAAAAAAACCAATTCATCAGCGTTTTGATCGGCATATTGACGCGCTAGCTCCACCGGATCACCAGCATCTCGAAGATTAACAAAATTAATCCCCTTGACAGTTCTACCGTCTTTAATGTCTAAACAAGGAATGATACGTTTAGTTAGCATATTAGTTTGAGTTAAGGATATAATCTTCTAATTCTTTCATACTGATTTTATTCTCGTAAATCGCTTTTCCAATGATAGTTCCCTCACAACCCATTGCTGCTAGTTTAGGAAGTTCCTCAAAGGTTGAAATACCGCCAGAAGCAATTAATTTTATGTTCGGTTGTTTCTTCAATAAATCCTTATAAACCTTGAAAGAAGGCCCTTGCAACATCCCATCTTTGCTAATGTCTGTGCAAATTACATATTGAATTCCTTTGTTCTGATAGGCCGCTACAAAATCGATCAAGTGATGGCTGGAAGTCTCTAACCATCCATCGGTTGCAATGAAATCATCCTGAAAGTCTGCACCTAAAATAATTCTTTCGCTCCCGTAAATGCGGATCCATTCTTCAAAAAGAGCAGGCGCTTTAACAGCAATACTTCCTCCTGTAATTTGTTGGGCACCACATTCAAATGCAATTTTTAGATCTTCATTTGTCTTAAGACCCCCTCCAAAATCAATTTTAAGAGACGTTTTAGAAGCGATAGTCTCCAGTACTTTGTGATTGACTATGTGTTTTGATTTAGCGCCATCAAGGTCTACTAAATGTAGATGGTCAATTCCATGAGCCTCAAAAGCTTTGGCCACCTCTAATGGGCTTTCGTTATATATTTTTTGGGTACTGTAATCTCCTTTGGAAAGGCGAACACATTTACCCTCAATAAGATCAATTGCTGGAATTATTCTCATACAGTAAGATTTAAAAAGTTTTGAAGCAATTTTTGTCCTGGCTTACTGCTCTTCTCTGGGTGAAATTGTACACCATAAAAATTATCTTTATTTAGCGCCACACTATAGGGTGTGTCATAAGTACTGATTGCAATAGTTTCCGGCAAAATAGGAACAAAATATGAGTGAACTAAATACATGAACTCATCCTCGTTAATACTCTGAAAGAGAGCCGTTTGAGTTTTTGAAATTTTATTCCAACCCATTTGTGGAACTTTTACTCTATCTGAAAACCGACGCACCTTACCTTCAATAATTCCTAATCCCTTAACACCCCCTTCTTCTGAATAATCACATAACAATTGCATCCCCAAACAGATCCCCAATACAGGTTGCTTTAATTGGGGGATTAAAAGATCAAGACCGTGGGCTTTTAACTTTAACATTGCACTTTTAGCAGCCCCTTGACCCGGAAAAATAACTTTATCCGCTTTTGTAATCAGCTCTGGATCTGAAGTCAATTCACCAACCACACCCAAGCGTTCAAGTGCAAATTGCAAACTTCTGATATTACCAGCTCCATAATCAATAATTGCTATTTTCATGCTACAGGCTTCCCTTGGTTGATGGGAGGATCATTTTATCTGGATCACGTTTGACAGCTACTTTTATCGCTTTAGCAAACGATTTAAAAATAGCTTCTATTTTGTGATGTTCATTTGTTCCGCTCGCTTTGATATTCAAATTTGCCTTTGCTCCATCTGAAAATGATTTAAAAAAATGTAAAAACATTTCCGTGGGCATTTTTCCAATCATCTCACGCTTAAATTCTGCATCCCACACCAACCAGTTACGTCCACCAAAATCAATTGCGACCTGTGCCAAACAATCATCCATGGGCAAACAAAAGCCATAACGCTCTATCCCAAGTTTGTTTCCTAAGGCCATAGAAAAGGCTTCACCCAGGACTATAGCAGTGTCCTCTATTGTATGGTGCTCATCCACCTCTAAATCACCTTTTACTTGAAGTGAAATATCCATACCTCCGTGACGCGCCAACTGATCTAACATATGATCAAAAAACTCAATTCCAGTTGAAATTTCACTTTTACCGGATCCGTCAAGGTTTAAACTTAGTTGAATATCAGTCTCATTGGTGGTTCTTTTTTGGATGGTAATGCGTTGTTCTAATTTTAAAAAATGGTAGATCGCTTCCCAAGAGACCGTTTTTAAGGAAACAAACCCATTCAAATCACCCGAAACCTCCTCCATGCCCAAAACCTCATCATTTGCGATAAAAATACCCTTAGTTTTTAGGTTCTTGGCTAACTCCATGTCCGTTAAACGGTCGCCTATTACATATGAATTGGCTAAATCATACTCCCTAGGATTTAAATATTTCGTGAGCATTCCCGTTCTGGGTTTCCGCGTGGGCGCATTATCTTTGGGAAAGCTTCTATCGATCAATACTTCTTCAAAAATAATTCCTTCTTGTTCAAACGTTTTTAAAAGTAACTTATGTACTGGCCAAAAGGTTTCCTCAGGAAAACTATCTGTTCCCAAACCATCTTGATTGGTAACCATCACTAGTGTATAGTCTAATTCTTTAGCTATTTTACCTAAATAAGTAAATACCTGTGGATAAAACATCAGTTTATCAAAAGCATCCAACTGATAATCGTCTGGTTCTAAGGCGAGTGTTCCGTCCCGATCTATAAATAAAACTTTCTTCATATTTAAGCCTCTAGTGTCTGTAAAACATTTATTAAAATATTGTTTTCTTCTTGAGTCCCCACAGAGATTCTAAGGGTATTTTCACATCCCAAACTGTTTGATGAATTTCTAACAACTATCCCAGCCTCAATAAGCTGAGCATAGCGGAGAGCGCTATCATCTACTCGTATTAGTATAAAATTAGCATCCGAAGGAAAACACGTTATTATCCAATCCAATTCTTTAAACGAAGCCTCAAGGCGTTTGCGTTCTTTAAGCAAATAAACCACTTGTTCTTTTACAAGTTCCTGCTCTTTAAGTTTTTGCAATACTGCTTTCAGGGTTAATGAATTGATATTGTAAGGTGCTTTTATCTTATTCAAGAAAAGAATCAACTCTGCATGAGCAAATGCCATACCCAATCGAACTCCAGCCATTCCTTGTGCCTTAGATAACGTTTGACAAACCATCAAGTTTGGATGTTTTGCTAATTCGGGAAGAATCGATTTAGCTTCGGCAAACTCTACATATGCCTCATCTAAAACCACTAGGCCATTGAAATTCTCAACTAGTGTTTTAATGTCCTTTCTATTAAAACTATTTCCAGTAGGATTGTTCGGATTTGGTATAAATAGCAGCTTTGATTGCTCATTTGAAGTTTCTAGAATGGCCGAAACATCTAATTGAAAATCTTCAGTAAGGGGAACTTCCACAACCCCAACTCCGTTTAAAGTTGCTGCGACTTTGTACATTCCAAAAGTAGGGGGAACAAGTACAATATGATCCACCCCTGGCTCGCAACATCCCATAATGATTTGAGAAATAAACTCATCACTCCCGTTACTTAGGTAAATTTGATTTATTGGAACTTTCTTCCAAGCAGCTATTTGAGTTTTAAGTTCCAATTGCATTGGATCTGGATAGCGATTAACAGCTGTAGCAAATGGATTTTCATTGGCATCCAATAAAATCATTTTACGTCCATCATTGACATATTCCTCTCTCGCCGATTGGTAGGGTGCAACTGCTAACAAAGATTTTCTCAGATATTTGTTTACATCAATTTTCATCAGCTATTTTATTTAACCGTATTCGTACAGCATTTTTATGTGCTTCCAAGCCCTCTGCAGCCGCCATTAGTTCAATTGTTTTTCCCAGCGTCTGAATCCCTTCTTTCGAAATTTTCTGAAATGTAATTGCCTTTAAAAAACTGTCGAGATTCACCCCACTATATTGTTTTGAATAACCATTTGTAGGAAGAGTATGGTTGGTTCCTGACGCATAATCTCCTGCACTTTCAGGAGTATAATTACCTATAAATACAGAACCCGCATTCTGAATCCCTGACACATAGCGATCTTCATTCTTCACACAAACAATATAGTGCTCTGGGCCATAAGCGTTTATATAACGAATTGCATGCTCTTCTTCTGAAAAGTAAATCATTTTTGAATTTGCTAAAGCTTTTTCAGCAATAGCTTTTCGTGGCAAAACTTCTAATTGTGCTTTCACCGCTGAAGCTACTTTATCAAGCATTTCAATTACTGTTGTTACAAAAATAACCTGACTATCGGGGCCGTGTTCTGCTTGAGAAAGTAAATCTGCCGCTATAAAATCTGGATCTGCTGAATCATCCGCAACAACAAGTAACTCACTGGGGCCTGCTGGCATATCAATACTTACATTTAATCGTGTTGCCCATTGCTTTGCTACGGTTACATATTGATTTCCAGGGCCAAATATTTTATATACCTGAGGGATGGATTCAGTCCCCAAAGTCATTGCAGCAATGGCTTGTATCCCACCAACAGCATACAATTGTGAAATCCCACAAAGTGATGCGGTATAACGAATTACTGCGGGAATCTCTCCCTTTTGATCGGGGGGCGTGCACAACACTATTTCGCTACACCCTGCAATTTTAGCTGGAACAGCCAGCATTAGAAGCGTCGAAAACAAAGGGGCTGAACCTCCTGGAATATACAAGCCTACTTTTTCAATGGGTCTTTTTTCTTGCCAACAAGCAACTCCTTTCATTGTTTCAACAAAAACTCTATCCGTTTTTTGAGCAGTGTGAAAACACGATATATTGTTTTTGGCCTGCTGAATTGCTCCTTTCAATGCTGCCGAAACCTCATCTTCTGCAGCGGCAAGTGATTCGGCAGAAACTTTAAAATCTGTGAGTTTAACTTTGTCAAATTCCTCGGTAAACTCACGAATAGCTGTGTCTCCTCTACTTTCAATAGCAGTAAAAACCTTTGCCACAATGGGTTCCAATGCATCATAAGAAGCCGATGGACGTGCCAAAAGGGATTCCCATTTAGAAGGGGGTGGATTAATAATTTGCTTCATTATAAGACCATTTTTTCAATAGGACACACTAATATATCTTCTGCACCATTAGCTTTTAGAGCATCAATGACTTCCCAAAAATCTCCAGCATTAATTACAGAATGTAGAGAACTCCATCCTGATTTTGCAAGAGGGAGAACTGTTGGACTTTTTAATACAGGTAAAATAGAACTTATGGCATCAATTTTATCATTGGGCAGATTCATTAAAATATATTTGGATTTTTTTGCTCTAAGTACTGCTTGAATCCTGAATTTCAGCTTTTCAATCAACGCTTGTTTTTCGAGATTTAAACTAGGGGCTTGAACCAAAACAGCCTCTGATGTATTTATTTCAACTACCTCCTTTAAGTTGTTCTTAAATAATGTGCTCCCACTTGAAACAATATCACAAATTGCATCAGCTAATCCTATGTTAGGTGCAATCTCAACAGAGCCATTAATGATGTGAATATTGGCATTTATTTGATTTTTTTTCAAAAAGGACTTTACAGTGTTTGGATATGAAGTTGCAATTTGCTTTCCTTCCAAATCATTGATTCCTGAAAACTTAATCCCTTTTGGTACAGCAATTGAAACGCGGCATTTTGAAAAACCAAGTTTCTCAACAACCGCGAGATCATTACCTTTTTCAATAAGTAAGTTTTCCCCTAAAATGGCAATATCCACCACTCCATCTCTCATGTATTGCGGGATGTCTCCATTGCGAAGAAAAAACACCTCCATTGGAAAGTTTCGTGCTGAAGCTTTGAGCTGATCCTTTCCATTATCAATAAAAATTCCACAATCTTTTAATAAACGAAGTGAATCCTCATTGAGTCTTCCTGATTTTTGAATCGCTATTCGAATCATTTTTTTGTTTTTATGTTTGATTTTCGCATAGGTATAAATAAAAAAACCCGCTTGAAATCAAACGGGTTTTAATAAATGTATAGATAACATCATTAGCACTCGCTTGAGTCTATTATATGATGATGATGATTTAATTTTTTTAATTGCATGGGTGCAAATATATTAATTTTATTTTTAAAAAAAATCATCTAATAAATTATTGATTTCCCAAAATAATAGGAAGTCCATTTTTACCACTACCAATTACAATTACCTTAGAATTAGGAGATTCAGACAACTTAATCGTTGCTTCAATTCCTTTTTCCTGAAGGATTTTATCTGTTAAAGAAGCACTCAGGATACGGTTAGCTGTTGCTTTCCCTTCTGCATCAATTCGCTGACGCTCTGCTTCTTGTGTTGCTTTTTCAATTCTAAATTCATACTCTAAAGCTTCCTGCTCTTGATTCAACTTACGCTCAATTGCTTCACGAATTGCGATAGGAAGTGTAACATCTCTAACTAATACGGCATTCAGTTGAACAAATTGACCTTCAACTACTTTACGTGTTTCTTCAAAGATTTCATTTTGAATAGCATCACGCTTTGTAGAATATAATTGTTCTGGCGTGTAACGTCCCACTACACTTCTAGCAACAGCTCGAATCTGAGGAATAATGATAATATTTAAATAATTTTCTCCCTTAGTCTTGTGTAACTTTCCTAAATCTTGAATTGTAGGTTGGTACAAAACAGAGATGTCTAGACTGATTTCTAATCCATTTGAAGAAAGTACCTGCATTTTGCTTTCAAACACCTCCTGTTGTTTCACATTATAAATATACACCTTGTTCCAAGGAGCAATAATATGAAATCCTTCCCCTAATGGTGGCTCATCAATTACGACACCGCCGCCAAAGGTTTTAAACAATACTCCTGCTTCTCCATATCCAATGTTTATGGAAGATTTAGAAATAAAAATAAGTAATACGACTACCAATAAAATGATAGGTAATCCAATTTTGGGTAATTTTTGCATGATTCGTTTTTTTTAAGTTAACATTCCTCCATCTACATGAAGCACTTGTCCAGTTATGTAACTGGATAATTCAGAAGCCAAAAACACACAGGCGTTGGCTACATCTTCAGCTTGTCCTCCCCTTTTCAAAGGGATTCCTTCTCTCCATCCTTGGACTACTTCCTCAGAGAGCTTGGCTGTCATTTCTGTTTCTATAAAACCAGGAGCGATTACATTGGATCGAATATTTCTAGACCCTAACTCTAATGCAACTGATTTAGAAAAACCTATAATTCCTGCTTTAGAAGCTGCATAATTAGCTTGACCGGCGTTTCCTTTTACTCCCACCACCGAACTCATGTGAATGAGTGCACCATGGCGTTGTTTTAAAAAAGTACGCTGAACTGCTTTAGTCATGTTAAAAATTGACTTTAAATTAACTTCAATAACTTGGTCAAAGTCATCTTCACTCATTCGCATTAAAAGGTTGTCTTTTGTAATCCCTGCATTATTGACTAAAACATCTAAGCTACCAAAGTCTGAAAGCACATCTTCTACCAACTGGTGTGCTTGGGCGAAGTTTGCCGCATTGCTTTGATACCCTTTTACTTGAACGCCTGAACCACTGAGCTCTTCCGTTAGGCTATCTGCTGCTGCTTTATTACTGCTGTACGTGAAAGCAACATTACAGCCATGGTCTACAAAGGTTTTGGCTATTCCCCTACCAATACCACGACTGGCTCCGGTAATAATTGCTGTTTTTCCTGTGAGTAAATTCATAATATTATCCTAATACTTCAGCTACTTTAGCCCCTATTTGAGCAGGAGAATCCACTACATGGATTCCACATTCTCTCATAATTCGTTTTTTTGCTTCGGCAGTATCTTCACTACCTCCCACTATAGCCCCAGCGTGTCCCATTGTTCTTCCTTTGGGTGCTGTTTCTCCGGCTATAAATCCAATCACTGGTTTCATATTTCCATTGGCTTTTATCCATTGCGCTGCATCAGCCTCTAACTGACCTCCAATTTCGCCTATCATTACGATACAATCTGTTTCAGAATCATTCATAAAAAGCTCAACAGCATCTTTGGTAGTTGTTCCAATAATAGGGTCACCTCCAATTCCTATAGCAGTTGAAATACCCAACCCCTGGGCAACTACTTGATCTGAAGCTTCATACGTCAATGTCCCAGATTTTGAAACAATTCCTACTCTCCCTTTTTTAAACACAAAACCAGGCATAATACCCACTTTTGCTTCCTCAGGAGTAATCACTCCAGGACAGTTTGGGCCGATTAGTGTTGCCCCTTGACTTTTCACGTATGCGTATGCTTTAGTCATGTCATTAACGGGAATACCTTCCGTAATAGTTATAATTACTTTGATTCCAGCCTCTGCAGCTTCCATGATTGCATCAGCAGCAAAAGCAGGCGGTACAAATATGATAGTAGTATCTGCACCCGCTGTTTTTACAGCCTCAGCGACACTGTTAAAAACAGGCTTATCCAAATGGGTCTGCCCCCCTTTACCAGGAGTAACACCCCCTACAATATTAGTTCCGTACTCAATCATCTGGGTAGCATGAAAGGTTCCTTCACTACCCGTAAAACCTTGTACGATTATTTTAGAATTTTTATTTACAAGTACACTCATGTTTTATTTTTAATTAATTCAATTAGTCTTATTTATGTTATTCTTTTACTCTTTCTATATAGTTACCTTTCTCTGTATCTACCTTAATTTTATCACCTTCATTGATGAAAAGAGGAACATTTATAGAAGCTCCAGTTTCAACGGTAGCAGGCTTGGTTGCATTTGTAGCAGTATTTCCTTTCACCCCGGGCTCTGTATGTGTCACTTCTAAGACAACACTTGCAGGCATATCTGCCGACAAAGGCATACCATCTTCTGTATTGATTGAAATGGAAACCATTTCACCCTCTTTCATTAACTCAGGCGCATCTAAAACAGATTTCTCCACCGTGATTTGATTGTAATCATCGGTATTCATGAAGTTATACTGTTCGCCCTCACTGTATAAAAATTGATATTTATGAGTTTCAACACGAATGTCTTCAATTTTATGACCAGCCGAAAAGGTGTTATCCAATACTTTGCCTGAAGTAACACTTTTTAATTTAGTACGGACAAACGCAGGTCCTTTTCCCGGCTTAACATGCAAGAACTCAATAACCTTATAAATGTCATTATTGTATTTTATACATAAACCCTTTCTTATATCTGATGTAGATGCCATAATCTTATTTTTTTTTTATAAATAGCCTTTCATTAATCCTCGCTTGGAGTTGTTCACAAACTGTAATATTTTATCCCGCTCTGGTGTTGCATTTATTTCCGCCTCAATAATACGAACGGCTTGTGATATGTTATTTTTTTGCTGAAATAGTATTCGGTAAATAGTTTGAATTTCTTGAATTTTTTCAGACTCAAAACCTTTTCGCCTTAACCCAATAGAATTTACACCCATGTATGACAGGGGTTCACGTGCAGCTTTGACAAAAGGAGGCACGTCCTTTCGCACTAACGATCCTCCCGAAATAAAGGCGAAATCTCCAATAGTGCAAAACTGATGAATAGCTGCAAGCCCAGCCAAAATCACATGATCTCCAACTTCAATATGGCCTGCCAAAGTACTGTTATTTGAAAAAACACAAAAATCACCGACGCTACAATCATGGGCAATATGAGAATAGGCCATTATAAGACAGTTTTTTCCAATTTTAGTAATGCCTTTATTTGCTGTTCCTCTATTGATCGTAACACATTCACGTATAGTGGTATTGTCACCTATAACAGCTAAAGAATCTTCTCCATCAAATTTTAAATCTTGGGGTACACCACTAATGACAGACCCTGGAAATATTTTACAATTCTTTCCTATTCTTGCACCTGACATGATAGTAACATTGGACCCTACCCAAGTTCCCTCACCAATCTCAACGTTTTTATGAATGGTAGTAAAGGGCTCAACGATGACATTGTCAGCAACTTTTGCGTCTGAGTGGATATAAGAAAGAGGTTGTATCATGTTAATTTAAATTAAGATTCTCGTCTTGATATTTGAGCCATCATTTCACCTTCACTTACCAATTGGTTATTAACAAAAGCGTGAGCTCGCATATTACAAATTCCACGTCTAATTGGAGTAATTAATTCTAGTTTAAACACCAATGTATCTCCTGGATACACGGGACGCTTGAATTTAACATTATCAATTTTCATGAAGAATGTCAAATAATTTTCTGGATCAGGCACTGTATTTAAAACCAATACACCTCCGGCTTGAGCCATTGCCTCAACCTGAAGTACACCAGGCATAACAGGAGCGCCAGGAAAATGACCTTGAAAAAAAGATTCATTCATGGTAACATTCTTCAATGCTACAACATGACATTCTGATAATTCAAGAATTTTATCAACCAGGAGAAAAGGAGGCCTGTGTGGAAGCATATTCATGATCTGATTAATATCCATTGCTGGCGGCTTATTCAAATCTACGAGAGGGGCATTTGATTTTCTATTGTTTCTAATTAACGCAGCTACATGTTTTGAAAAATCTGTGTTTATCTTGTGTCCTGGTTTAGTAGCAATCATCCTACCTTGAACAGGCATCCCTATCAAACTCAAGTCTCCAATTACATCCAAAAGCTTATGCCGTGCTGCTTCATTAGGATGATGAAGTGTTAAATTATCTAAAATACCATTGGGCTTTACAGAAATATTTTCCTTTCCAAAAGCAACTTTTAGTTGCTCCATATTACTTTCGGCAAGAGGCTTGTCGACATAAACAATAGCATTATTTAGGTCGCCTCCTTTGATTAAACCATTGTCCAAAAGCATTTCTAATTCATGTAAAAAGCTAAAAGTCCTTGAGGAAGCAATTTCACTTGCAAAGTCTTCCATCTTATTTAGCGTAGCATTTTGAGTCCCTAAAACTTTAGTTTCAAAATCGATCATTACAGTGTAAGATGAATCTTCTGCAGGAAGAAGCATAATTTCACTGCCAGATTCTTCATCTGTATGGTGAATAATGTCTTGAACCACAAAAACTTCTTGTAGTTCATCTTGCTCTGTAGTCCCGGCTTTTTGTATTCCTTCAACGAATAATTTGGAAGAGCCGTCCATAATGGGAAGTTCAGCACCATTAATATCGATATAACAATTGTTTACTGAGCATCCCACAAGAGCAGCAAGTAAATGTTCCGTAGTTTGAATTTCAACATCTCCTTTTGCCAATGTGGTACTTCTATCCGTTTTACTAACAAAATTGGATAACGCAGGGATTTCTACTACAGGATCTAAATCAATTCTTCGAAATACAAAACCTGTATTAACTGGAGCAGGTTTTAGGTTTAATTGAATTTCTTCACCTGAATGTAAACCGATTCCATCTAAACGAACATCTTTAGACAGCGTCTTTTGTGGTGTAGTTTGTTTTATCATGGTTTTAATAATTGTTCTAATTTTCTTAAACGAGCTTCTATTTTGGGAAATTGCTTAAACAAAGCATAAGATTTGTAATACGCTTTGTAATCCATCGCTGGGGTTCCCTGGAAGGCACCTGCAGAAGGAATACTTTTGGTTACTCCTGTTTGACCTTGTAGTTGAACACCATCACCTATTGTTAGATGCCCAGCAAATCCAACTTGCCCTCCAATAACGCAGTGGGAACCAATTTTTGTGGAACCCGCGATACCAGTTTGTGCTGCAATTACCGTATGGGCGCCAATTTCAACATTATGAGCAATTTGAATCATATTGTCTAGTTTGACACCTTTTTCAATAAGTGTATCTCCTAAAGTTGCACGATCTATCGTAGAATTTGCGCCAATTTCCACATCATCCTTAACAACAACCCTTCCTAACTGAGGAATTTTAACATATGCGCCAGACTCTTGTGGGGCAAATCCAAAGCCATCAGAGCCGATAACTACACCACTATGAATTATACAATTAGCCCCAACAACACATTCATCCAAAATAATGACATTAGGCATTAAGATTGTGTTTTTTCCTATGATAACACCCGCACCAATTACACAATTAGAATGGATCTGAACGCCAGATTCTATGACACATTCTCCTATAGTTGCATTAGGCCCAACATAAACATCCTTTCCTAATTTTGCAGAAGGATTTATCACAGCTTTTTCATGAATCCCATGCAATGGCTTTTGTTTTTCTTTAGCCTCCTCCACCAATAATGAAGTGAAAGCACTATACGGATCATCTACTCTAATAAGCGTAGTATTTACTGGAGATTCTAATACAAAATCCTTTTGAATTAATACTGCAGAAGCTTTTGTTTTGTATAAATAAGGGGTATATTTTTTATGAGCCAAAAAACTCAATGAACCTATTTGAGCTGTTTCAATCTTAGAAAGCTGATTGACTTTAGAGTCAATCTCACCTTCAATTGAGCCTTTGAATCTTAAAGCTATCTCATTAAGGGATAAATTCATGAGGCAAAAATAAGGATTTAAAGGGAACTATTTGCCTTGGGGTAACACAAATAATATTTATGAATTGGCTTTGAAAACTGTTCGAAATCTAAATAGTTGATTGACTTTGCAATCGAGTTAATCTTACCTGATTTTTCTTGTAACAAAATTTGTGCTTGATCTGATGTAAAGGTTTGGTTTGAAACGCTGCCTGAAAACACGAAATTATCTGAAATACTGTCCGAGATATTGAGATGAATTAAACGATCCTTTTTCTTATTGATAGCTTCTTCAGAAATAGGGGTAGATTGCAGCTTTACCTTAGGTAAATCTCTGTTTATTAACTGTTTAGATAACCTACTTAAAACAATATCTTCATGCTTCATCCACCTTTTCAAAAGGGCTAAAATATCCGAATCGTCAAGGGTGAGATACGTTTCCAACGCACTTTCTTCAAGTATAGATGCTTTATTCAAATTAAAAAAAGGGAAAAGAACATGAGAGTCTGTTAAACTTTCCTTGCCACTTTCAGTCAAGATTCTGAAACGGGAAAGAATTTTTACAAGAATTAATTCAGCTGCAAGACTCGTTTTATGGAGGTATACTTGCCAATACATCAAACGCCTAGCCAATAAAAATTTTTCAAGGGAATGAACTCCTTTACTTTCAAAAACCAATTGTTCTTGGTCAACGTTCATCATCGCAACAATTCTATCGGTATTGATATTCCCTTCTGTCACACCTGTATAAAAGCTGTCTCGCTTGAGGTAATCAAGACGATCGACATCCACTTGACCAGAAACCAATTGATGCATAAATTTTCTAGAATACGTATTGGTAAAAATTTGTATAGCTAAATCTAGAGCACCATCAAATTCTTTATTCAACATTTTAATGATTATGAGGGAAACTTCCTCATGATGCACTCCTGGCAATAGTGCTTTTTCTGTTGCATGTGAAAAAGGGCCATGCCCTATGTCATGAAGTAAAATTGCAACCTGCATTGCTTCACCCTCCTCTTTATTGATTTCAATCCCTTTACCTGTAAGTACCGAGATTGCATTCTGCATGATATGCATTGCCCCTATTGCGTGTTCAAAACGCGTATGGTGTGCACCAGGATAAACTAAGCTGGATAAACCCATCTGAGAAATCCGTCTAAGTCTTTGAAAATAAGGATGATTGATAAGTTGTAAAATCAAATCCGATTGAATGGCAATAAATCCATAAATTGGGTCGTTAAATAAAGGGTTCTTGCTTCGCACGCTTCAATCAAATTTTTAACAAAGATAACAAATGGAAAGTATAAAAATTTTATGGGTTGATGATGAGATAGAGATGCTCAAACCTCATTTTCTCTTTCTTGAAGATCGCGGATATACTACCACGCCATGTACCAATGGCCAAGATGCCCTTGACTTGATTGAAGCAAATCGTTTTGATGTGATTTTATTAGACGAAAACATGCCAGGACTAAATGGTTTGGAAACTTTAGCAGAAATCAAAAACAGAAAACCTAACCTTCCTGTAGTTATGATTACTAAAAACGAGGAAGAACAAATCATGGAAGATGCCATTGGTTCTAAGATATCAGATTACCTCATAAAACCTGTTAATCCACATCAAATATTATTATCACTTAAGAAAATTTTAAATCAAAAAAATCTAGTTGCAGAAAAAACAACTCAAAGTTACCAGCAGGAATTCAGGAAAATTTCACAGTCATTAATGGATTTAGATTCATATGACGACTGGATTGAGTACTTCAAAAAGTTAATGTATTGGGAACTAGAGCTTGAAACACTTGAAGACAAAAGTCTTTTTGAAATTTTTGAAACTCAAATGAAAGAAGCAAATTCCCAATTTGCTAAATTCATTTCTTCAAACTACACCAGGTGGATACAAGATAATGCAGGTCCAACTTTATCCCATAAAGTATTCCAAAAACATGTTGTCCCTGAGTTAAGAGAAAACAAACCCACCTTGCTCATACTAATTGACAATTTGCGCTTTGATCAATGGAAAACAATAGAACCAGAGATCAGAAACAACTATACTATCGAACAGGAACACACCTGTTTCAGTATTTTACCTACCGCAACGCAATACGCTAGAAATGCTTTTTTTTCAGGTCTTACACCCTTAGAAATTCAAAAGAAATTCCCAAAATGGTGGAAGAATGACACAGAGGAAGGTGGAAAAAATTTATATGAGAAAGAATTATTGGAAGCACAGTGTGAACGTTTGAACTTTAAACGCCCTATCAGTTATCATAAAATCACACAATTACAACATAGTCAGCAACTTATTAAAAATTTACAAAACCATACCCATGAGGGATTAACTGCGGTAGTCTACAACTTTGTAGACATGATTTCACATGCAAAAACTGAAATGGAAGTTATCAAAGAATTGGCTCCAGACAACAAAGCGTATCGTTCTATAACCCTCAGCTGGTATCGAAATAGTCCATTGAAAGAATTGCTTAAAAAAGCTGCTTCTTTAGGATTCAAAGTGCTTTTAACTACTGACCATGGCACTATAAATGTTGGACATCCCTCTGCAGTAATGGGAGATCGTGAGACGAGTTTAAACCTTCGATACAAAACAGGAAAAAGTCTAACTTATGATCCAAAAGATGTTTTGGAATGCAAAGACCCTAAGGATTTCCATTTGCCTGCCGTATCAATCAACAGTCCTTACATTTTTGCTGAAGAAGATTATTATTTTGTTTACAAAAATAACTACAACCATTTTGTTAATTTCTTCAAAAACACTTTTCAACACGGAGGTGTTTCTATGGAAGAAATGATTATTCCTTTTGTTGTTTTAAGTCCTCGTTAGCATTACCTTTGACTTCATGGAAATAATCTTTGACAAAGAAGCTATTAATAATGCAGTAGATGCAATCCTTGATCATAAAAACCATGATGTTATTCGTATTGACGGAACAATGGGAGCAGGAAAAACAACCTTAATTTCAGCTCTTTGTAAAAGGATGGGGGTTACAGAAACGACAAGTAGTCCAACCTTTTCCTTAGTCAATACCTATAAAAGTCCACAAGGAGCTATTTATCATTTTGATTTTTACCGTTTAGAGAACTCAAATGAAGCTATTGATTTTGGTGTAGAAGAATATTTTGAATCGGGGAATATATGCTTACTTGAGTGGGCTGAAATAATTTCAGAACACCTTCCATTATCCTATGATCACTATCAACTGGAGATGATAAATGCTTCAACACGGAAATTAAAACAAGTAATTAAATGAAGATATTATACCGCTTCGGCTATTATCTAGGAGGCTTCTCTGTAGGGTTAATTTTTTTAGCCTTTATTTTTAATGGTAAAAAAACAAGTTGTAATTACTCCCCCTCTGCTCGAGTGAAAGATAATATTCTACAAAAAGAAATTAAAATTCCATTAGAACTCCAAAAAAAATTCCCACAGTTAACAGACAGTTTGGTTCGATTATATATTGATCGTGGAGATATTAATTTTTCTAAAAGTGATACTAAAAGAGATTCTTGCCGTATGTATTATATAGCCGTTGGGCCCAAATCAAATGGAGCATTTGAAGTTACTAATTGTGATAAAACGCTTACTGTTATTAGCTACTTGAAACCGTAGCTTTTCTTCGTTTCAATTCTTTCTCAATCAAGCTTAACTCTCGGGGGGTTTGACCACTTACAGAGGTGTTTTCTTCGGCTCTTCTAATCAAATATGGAATCACTTCGCTTACGGGACCATAGGGAAGATATTTAACTACACTATATCCTTCTGACGCAAGATTAAAAGAAATATGATCTGCCATCCCTAATAGTTGTGAAAACCAAACATGAGGGTGGTCTTTTTCAATTTTATTCTCCACCATCCAGTCAATTACACGCTTTACACTTTGTTCGTTGTGAGAACCTAAAAACAAGCTACAATCCTCAAGATTTTTAAGAATAAAGTCTAGTCCAGCATTAAAGTTTAAATCTGTCATTAGCTTTGATTCGCAGATGGGTGAGCTAATACCCAACTGTAATGCTCTGGAGTTTTCTTTTTCAATGTAAGCTCCTCTTACCAATTTAACCCCTATTTTAAACCCTTTTTTTGTTGCATTTTCATGTAAATTTTTCAGATACTCCAAACGATCTTTACGATACATCTGAAGGGTTGTATAAACAAAAGGGGTTTCCTTATTGTACTTTTCCATTAAGGATTCTGCAATTTCATCTATTGCATCTTGAAACCACGATTCTTCTGCATCAATAAGCAAATTAACTCCCATTTTTTTTGCATTCTCACAGCAGGTATCAATTCTATTCAACACCCGCTTCCAGGTTTCTTCTTCCGAATTTGTAAAATCTATTTTATCACCTTTTTTTTTAAAAAGTGACATGGGACCCAGAGCAGTGGCTTTAAAAACGGTAAATGGTAGAGAACTTGACTCTTTTGAAAATGAGAGAGTTTCCAGGGTGTTCGCTAAACTTATATCCATCCCTTCCTCAGTTTTCGATTCTTCAGCAGCAAAATGCAAATAGGAATTAATTTTATAAGACTCTAGTTTATTAACTAATTCCAAGGATTCTTCTTTATTAAGACCGGCGCAAAATTGAGAAAAAACAGTTGCTTTAAAAAGAGGTGCTACGGGCAGTCTTAACTTTAAAGAAAGTTGCGCAAACCAGCTACCCACTGTGACAAGGGTAGAGTTGGAAATAAGACGAAATAAATAGTAGGCTTTATATAGCTCCCTATCTGTTTTTAAATGATACGCTCTTTGGGTATTATCAAATAACATTACCTGAATTTTAAGCGAAATTATATTTTTTCTTAATAGCTTAATCAAAAAAAAATAAGAAATTAATTTTTATTTTCTAGTAAGGGTACAAATCGAAAAAGACCAAATTCTTCTTTGTCAAAGGAACTCTTGGAAGTGCGAATAAAGCGAGTCATGATTTGTTCTTTTTCACCTATTGGTATGACTAACTTTCCTCCAATAGCGAGTTGATTAAGTAATGGTTTTGGGACTTCTGGTGCACCTGCTGTAACAATAATCCGATCAAATGGTGCTGCATCAGGTAGTCCTTTGTAACCATCCCCAAAAATATGTTTTTTGGGACGGTATCCCAATTGAAGAAAAAGACGTTGGGTTTGCTTGAATAGTACTTGCTGTCGCTCAATCGTATATACTTGTGGTGAAAGCCCTAATAAAACAGCAGTCTGATATCCAGAGCCTGTTCCTATCTCCAACACTTTATTTGCACTTGAAACGTCTAATAACTCCGATTGAAAAGCAACTGTATAAGGCTGAGAAATTGTTTGATCAGCTGAAATAGGGTATGCATTGTCCTCATAAGCGTAACCCACCAAACTCGGGTCCATAAAAAAATGCCTTGGAACATCTAACATGACACTCAGAACCGCCTCTGACTGTATACCTTTTGCCTTCAGTGTTTCAATTAGATGCCTTCGTAATCCTTGATGCTTCGTTGATTCTTTCATTGGAAACAAAAATAACGCTGTTTTCTTAAAATTTCACAATTAGATTGTATTTTTGGTTCCATTCAATCAAAAAAAATGCTAAAAATAGGAGTCCTCGGAGCTGGACATTTAGGAAAAATTCACTTGCATATTGCTGCAGCATCTACACGCTATGATTTGGTTGGTTTTTATGATCCAGATCCAAAAACCGCCGCCTCAATAAATTCAAGTTATGGTTATCACCCTTTTGAAAGTCCAGAAGCTCTAATTGAAGCTTGTGATGTTGTTGATATTGTAACTCCTACCCTTTCTCATTTTGAAATGGCTTCATTGGCTATAAATGCAAAAAAGCATGTTTTTATAGAAAAGCCTTTAGCCAAAACAGATGCTGAAGCTACTGCCCTTGTAGCTTTGGCAGAATCCAAAGGTGTTATCGGACAAGTGGGACACGTAGAACGTTTCAATCCTGCATTTCAGTCGATTATAAATTCTATCACAGCCCCATTATTTATAGAGGCGCATCGTTTAGCAGAATTCAACCCAAGGGGCACGGACGTATCCGTTGTTTTGGATTTAATGATTCATGATATTGATATTATTCTAAGTGTTGTAAACTCACCTATAAAAAAAATAGATGCCTCTGGAGTAGCTGTAATTAGCGAAACACCTGATATTAGTAATGCTCGAATTGAGTTTGAAAATGGCTGTGTAGCAAATTTAACAGCCAGTCGAATATCGCTAAAGAAAATGCGTAAAACTCGCTTTTTTCAGAAGAATGCCTATATCGCAGTCGATTTTCTAACAAAAAAAGTGGAGGTGGTTAAAATAAAAGACGCTCCCGAAATTACCGATGACTTAGCGTTATTATTAACGAATGCAGAAGGTGAAAAAAAACAAATATATTTTGAAAACCCTGAAATACACGATTCCAATGCTATTCAGGAAGAATTAGAACACTTTGCAGATTGTATCCATAATAATAATACACCACTAGTGTCTCTGAAAGATGGTGCAAAAGCATTAGCAGTTGCCCATCAAATTATAGCATGTATTGGTTAAACAAATTTTTTAATGCCCAAATTCACTCCCCTCAGCTTTTCTTTACCCAAAGCGCCAAGTAGACAAGTAATTCACTCTTTAGACAAGTACAGTTTTAAAGAAGTTCTTGAATTAAAAAAAACAGAAGATAATTTCATTAATGTTATTCATCCACAGAAAAAAAAACCGCGAGATGTAAATCAGGTTCGGGAAATGTGGTTGAATTTTTTAAAAGAAAGGAAGTATACTGAAACAAAAAAACCTTCCTTCTTTTATTACAAAATTAGCAACTCAAATTTCCAAACCGTAGGTTTTTTAGGGGGTGCTGATACCTCTGATATAGAATCCAACAAGATCACTAAACATGAAAAAACATTTAAAAATAGAGTAGATCATATGGCTACCTATGTCAAAGCAGTGCAGATACAAGCAGAGCCTGTTATGATGATACATGAATTACCTACTCCTAATGAATTAAAACCTTACATTTTAGAAAAGAATGACTGCGTTTTGGATTTTGATTTTGACGGAACCCGCCATCAACTCTGGCCCTTAGACTCGAATCAAAGTACCATTTTAGAGAATTGGGCAAATTCACAGACACATTTTCATTTGGCAGATGGGCATCATCGTATTCAATGTATGGTGGATTTATCTAAAGTAGTGGGAAAACCACTTTCTGTTTTTAGTTTTCTAGTTCACGAAAGTCAAATAAAATTAAATTCATTTGTCTGGTTCACGAATGAAGTACTAAGCCAGAGATTTTATCTAGCTTTAGAGCAAATGATTGTTAAAAGAGGGGGGGGTACTTTGAAAAATAATGAAAATTTAAAAAGTAATTATCCTTTACTTATTCAGGTTAAACAGCAATGGTTTGGATTTTCAAAAGAAACAATAAATTCAGAAAACATCCCAAACTTCATCATTAGCAAATTGCTTGACCCCTTACCTACTCCCCTCCCAAAGCTTAATTATGCCCCAGATTTAAATGAGTCTTCATTGGAATCACAAAGTAACAATCAACTTGTTTTTCACATGAAGCCGCTATCAAAATCATATTTATTCGATTTTGCGAAAAAACAGAAAACACTACCAGCAAAGTCTACCTTTATTCTTCCTAAAATGCTTACAGGTTTACTAATTTCTTCTGTATTTGATATTTAAATAAACCTTCTTTTGAATGGTATTGAAAGCGTATATTTGCTTTTTTTATGAGCATTTCAGAAAATATAATTGAATTTAAAAGTACACTCTCTGAGTCGGTCAGCTTAATTGCGGTTTCTAAAACAAAACCTCAATCTGATTTATTAGAGGCGTATCAAGCAGGTCAACGTGCCTTTGGCGAAAATAAAATTCAAGAAATGGCTGAAAAATGGGAGAAGCTCCCCAAAGACATTGATTGGCACATGATAGGTCATGTACAAACCAATAAAGTTAAATACATGGCTCCTTTTGTTCACCTTATCCATGCTGTTGACAGTCTTAAATTACTAAAGGAAATCCAAAAACAAGCGCTTAAAAATAACCGTACTATTGGATGTTTAATTCAAATCCGTATTGCTGAAGAAGAAACCAAGTTCGGGCTTCCTCCCGAAGAACTCCCCCTTCTTCTACTTGCAGCAGAAGACCTTCCCAATGTTACTATTAGAGGCCTGATGGGAATGGCTAGTTTCACAGCGAATCTAAATCAAGTTCGGAAAGAATTCAAGCACTTAGCTTCTCTTTATAAAGAAACTATCAAAGTGTATCCTAAAAACACAATTCTTTCTATGGGTATGAGTGGAGATTATGAAATTGCTATTGAAGAGGGTGCAACGATGATTCGTGTGGGAAGTAAAATATTTGGAGAACGCAATTATTGAACATGTACGCCATACTTGACATTGAGACTACCGGTGGAAAATACGATGAAGAAGGAATTACAGAAATTGCCATCTATAAATACAATGGACAAAAAGTAGTAGATCAATTTAGCAGTCTTATTAACCCCCAAAAAGAAATACAGCCTTTTGTTGAAAAACTAACCGGAATTAATTCAAAAATGTTGCGGAGCGCTCCAAAGTTTTACGAGGTTGCAAAACGTATTGTAGAACTTACCGAAGACTGCATCTTAGTCGCTCATAATGCATCCTTTGACTATCGCATTTTACAAACAGAATTTCGTAGGCTAGGGTTTCCTTTTGAGAGAAAATCAATCTGTACAGTAGAATTATCTCAAAAACTACTCCCTGACGAACCCGCCTATAGCCTTGGAAAGTTAGTTCGCAGTCTGGGCATTCCCTTTTCCGATCAACATAGAGCTCATGGAGATGCGAAAGTAACTTTAAAATTATTTGAATTACTATTAGAAAAAGATGTACAAAAGACAATCTTGAAAGAGCATATAAATACTAAAAATCCAAATAAAGTTCCTTCAAAATATTTGAATCTTATAGACAAGCTTCCCTCAGAAATGGGAGTCTACTATCTACATAATTCTGAAAATGAAATCATCTATATTGGAAAAAGTAATAATATAAAAAAACGGGTTTTAAGTCATCTTACGGGAACACAACGTAAATCAATTGCAATTCAAGCAGAACTTTCGCACATTACCTTTTCACTAACAGGTGGAGAATTAGTAACGCTTTTAAAAGAGCAAAATGAAATTAAAAATATTGCGCCTAAATTCAATCGTGCAATGCGATTTAGAATATTTCCAATGGGCATTCGGATTGATAACACTGAAACCTATCCTAAATTAATTCTAGAACAGGTAAAACTAGAAGAACAATACATTAGTGTTTTTAAAAATCAAAAGGCAGCAAAAACAGTACTTTTCCGTTGGGCAGATGATTTTGGAATATGCACACATAAAACAAGCTTATCAAAATCTGACACCGCTTGTTTTAATCATGGTATACAAAAATGCGACGGCGCCTGTATAGGAGCTGAGACTCCTGAATCATACCAAGAGAAAATTCAATTGCTATTGGAAGATTTATCCTATCCACATGAGCATTTTTTAATTATTGAAAGAGGGAAAAAAGAAGGTGAATCTTCTTTTGTATACATTGAAAATTCTATTTTTAGAGGATATGGATACCATGAATTGAATCACCAAATCAAAAGTCAAAACCAAATAGAAGCACGTTTAATCCCTATGGAAAACAATCCAGATGCACAAAAATTAATTCGTAGCTTTTTAAGGCGAAAAAAATACAAGAAGTTAATACCTTTGTCATTCATTACTACAAACTAAAATTTACAATGAACCCCATATCTGCAGTAAACATATCATGAGAAAGTGGCAGCATAAGTTACATGAAATTATATATGAGGCAGATACCTTTGCGGGAAAACTGTTTGATATCCTACTTTTATTTATCATTCTTTTTAGTGTTTTATTAGTTTCTCTGGAAAGTATCGCTTCTATAGACCAAGTGTACCATGAATACCTCAATATAGCAGAATGGATCATTACTGTCCTTTTTACCTTAGAATACATTGCACGTATATTAAGTGTTACTCACCCGTTAAAATATGTCTTTAGTTTTTACGGAATCATTGATCTACTATCCACTATACCTAAATACATTTCACTAATTTTCATAGGCACTCATAGTTTAGTTGCCCTAAAAGCTTTACGATTACTTAGAGTCTTTAGGATTTTGAAGTTAAGTCATTATATAGGGGAATCAAACATGCTGCTCAAAGCACTTAAGTCAAGTAGGACTAAAATTCTTGTTTTTGTATTTAGTGTTTTGATATTGTGTATCATTTTTGGAACCGTTATGTATTTAATTGAAAGTAACGAAAGTGGATTCACCAGTATCCCAAGAAGTATCTATTGGTGTATAGTAACTTTAACAACTGTTGGCTATGGGGATATCGCTCCCATCACACCATTAGGACAACTTATAGCTTCATTTATAATGATTATGGGGTATGGTATTATTGCTGTTCCTACAGGAATTGTTACCGCAGAAATGACTAAATCAAATAAAATAGACACAAATACCCAGGAGTGTCCTCATTGTTTAACCACTGACCATAAAGAAAATGCAATTCATTGCCATCAATGTGGAAAAAAAATAAATCATGTCAACTAAAAATTTAATCTATATCGCCGGACCAACTGGAGTTGGGAAAACACAATTGAGTTTGAAAATCGCCAAACTCTTTGATACGGAAATAATCTCCTGTGATTCAAGACAGTTCTATAAAGAAATGAATATTGGAACAGCAGTTCCCGCACCTGATGAATTAAAAGAGGTTAAGCATCACTTTATTCAGCATAAATCAATTCATGAAGTTTATACGGTTGGTGATTTTGAAAAGGAAGCAATAAAAAAATTAGATCTCCTATTTAAAAAGAAAGATACTGTAATCATGGTAGGTGGATCTGGAATGTATGCAGATGCGGTTATGTTTGGAATGGACAAATTTCCAGAAGTCCCTGATGAAACAAGAAATCAAATCAACGTATTTTACAAAACACACGGTCTTAAAGGACTTCAAGAATTATTACTCGAAAAAGATCCAAAATATTACACCCGTGTGGATATAAATAATCCAGTAAGACTTATTAGAGCACTTGAAGTTTGCATTGCATCAGACAAGCCTTTCTCATCATTCCTAGGCATGCCACGAGCGCCAAGAAATTTTGTTTCCAAAATGCTTATTTTACATTGTCCAAGAAAAATATTGTACGATAAAATTAATTTGCGCGTGGATCAAATGATTGCCGCTGGACTTGAAGAAGAAGCCCACAAGCTTTTATCTTACAAGGAACTCTCCCCTCTTAAAACAGTTGGCTATAAAGAACTCTTCCCCTATTTTGAAGAGAAATCTGATTTAGAAACTGCTGTCTCTGAAATAAAAAAGAACAGTCGTCGCTATGCCAAAAGACAGATTACTTGGTTTAAAAAATATGATAATGCATTATGTTTTCCTGCCAATACTCCTGCCGAGGAAATTTACAGCTTACTAGAGGAATAATATTTTAGAAAGTGTTTTTATCATTAAATCACACTATCATTTTTTAGACCATGATTTTCCTCTCACGCTATTAAAGTGGTTTCTTGTTTATTTAAAACATCCACTTATTAATTCTTCAGCCATTTAAGGATACTCGTTTTAAAATATGTCTTTTAAACAAGATATATTTACAATGAATCATCCCCAAATGAATATCCGTTTCACTTATCCTATTTTAATATTTTTTTTAATTATACTATCCTGTTCCCTCGAAGAAATAGGAGCTAATAAAAAAACAGATGCCCAACATCTAGTCAATAGCTATCATCATTATCTATTTACAGGACGGATTTTAGGAGCAATTGCAAATGGTTCATCATCAAGGATGCAAAACTATACCTTTCACAACGTAGAAGCAACAAAAATAATATATAAGACTAAAACCATTGATCAAGTTGATATTTTTGCCTCTGGAATTATTTTAATTCCAAAAACTACAGGAACCCCTATTGTTGTTTCCTACCAGCATCAAGGAGATCTTATAAAGAAAAGAACAGCTCCCTCATTATCTAAAATGGGGGCAAATGAACTGTCCCATGCAGCAATAATTGCAAGCACAGGATTTATTGTCTTAGTTCCTGATTACTTGGGATATGGAGATTCAAAACATAAAAACCACTCGTTTGAACACAAAGCTTCATTAGCACAAAATGGTTTAGATTTCATTAAAGCATCCAAAGAATATTTGAACATAAAAAAAATAAAAACCGATAATAAAATCAGTCTCGTAGGATATTCAGAGGGGGCTCTAGCATCTTTAGCAATGCATCAACTCATTGAGAAAAATGAAGAAATATTAATTAATAAGAGTATTGCAGGAGAAGGTTTGTTTTTAAAAAACATATGGGTTAAAGATTTATTGTTAAACAATCAAGATCATGGAGATCTAAAATATTTTTTAAAATTAGTAGAAAGCTATAAATCAATATACCCCAAATTATCTAATTCATGGAATTACTATTTAACCGATGTTTATTCAGATATCATGAATAGTGGGTTACAGATTGATTCGCTTGAATTTAAAAGCATAAATTCTGAATCCGTATTCAATATTGATTTCATAAATGGCGTATTAAGTGGAAAAGATGTTGATTTTATTGAAGCCCTAGCATTTAATGAAATTGATTCATGGGAGACTAAATCCTCTGTCACTTTATTTTACAATAAAAACAATCAGATCAACTTTTTAAACCAGGCGAAATCTTTTAAGAAATCATTTGAAGAATTTGACACCCCAATAAAACTTAAAATAAATGAGGAAAGTCTTTATGAGAACCCAGTTCTACCTTTTATTTTAAAAGCCATTGAAGAGCTCCATTACTAGCACTGACTATTCCTGTTTCAAATAATTTGAAATATTTTTCTGAATTCGCTCTTGAATGTTAGAAATGGTGGCTTTTTCAAAAGGCAGACCTGTTATGTTTTCATATAACTCAATGTAACGATCAGAAATAGACGTTATCAAACTTGAATCCATATCAGGTAAAATTTGCCCCTCTAAACCTTGAAAACCATTGGATATGAGCCATTGTCGAACAAATTCTTTTGAGAGTTGTTTTTGAGGTAATGCTTTAGCTTGACGTTCTGCATACCCCTCCTCATAAAAATAACGTGAAGAATCTGGAGTATGAATTTCATCAATCAATAAAATCTCACCTGTTGCGGTTTTTCCAAATTCATACTTTGTGTCTACTAAAATAAGTCCTTGTTTTTTTGCTATTTCTGTTCCTCTAGCAAATAGTTTATGAGTATACGATTCCAATTTTAAATAATCTGATTCACTAACTATCGATTGTTTAATTATTTCTTCTCGTGAAATATCTTCATCATGTCCTTCTTCTGCTTTTGTTGCGGGTGTGATAATAGGAGTTGGAAAGGGATCATTTTCAATCAGCCCCTCGGGCATGGAAACTCCACACAATAAACGCTCCCCACTTTTATAGGTTCTTGCAGCATGACCTGATAAGTAACCTCGAATAACCATTTCTACCTTAAAGGGCTCACAGGCTACACCAATAGAAACATTTGGATCTGGAGTTGCAACAAGCCAATTAGGAACGATATCTGCCGTCGCCGCTAACATTTTATTCGCTATTTGATTCAGAATTTGTCCTTTAAAAGGAATCCCCTTTGGCATTACAACATCGAAAGCGGAAAGACGATCGGTTGCAACCATTATTAAGGTGTCATTTTCTAATCGATAAACTTCGCGAACTTTTCCAGTATACTTAGACTTCAATCCTTCAAGATGAAGGTCGGTGTGCATTAATGCGTTTGACATAATTAATTATCGTGTTCAATATTTTTATAGGCTTCAATCACTTTTTTTACAAGGGGGTGCCGAATGACATCTTTATCGTCTAAATAAATAATCCCTATTCCAGGAGTGTTTTTTAAAATTAAAAGAGCTTCTTTTAATCCAGAGATAACGCGTCTGGGTAAATCTATCTGACCGGGATCTCCGGTAATCATAAACTTTGCGTTTTTTCCCATACGGGTCAAAAACATCTTCATTTGTGCATGGGTAGTATTTTGTGCTTCATCTAAAATGACAAAAGCATTGTCTAGTGTTCTACCTCGCATAAAAGCTAAGGGTGCAATTTGAATAATACCCTTTTCGATATGGCTTTTAAGTTTCTCATTTGGTATCATATCTCGTAGTGCATCATATAGAGGCTGCATGTAGGGATCTAATTTCTCATTCAAGTCTCCCGGTAAAAATCCAAGATTCTCTCCAGCTTCAACTGCAGGGCGTGTAAGCACAATTCGCTTGACCTGTTTTTCTTTTAAGGCGTTTACTGCTAATGCAACTCCCGTATAGGTTTTTCCTGTTCCTGCAGGACCAATAGCGAAAACCATATCATTTTTACGCATGGATTCTACCAAACGTTTCTGATTAAAGGTTTTAGCTTTAATAATCTTACCTCCCACTCCATGAAGGATTGGAATTTCTGTTCCAGAACTAAGCGCTACATTTTCTTCACTTCCTGCCAAAACAATTCGATCAATAATTTCATCATTTAATATGTTGAATTTCCCGAAATGAGAAATCAACATTGCCATTCGTTTTTCTAATTCAACAAGTTGTGGTTCTTCACCGTATGCTTTAAAAGAACTTCCTCTTGCAACAATCTTAACCTTGGGAAAATAAGTGCGAAGTTTAGCTATATTCGCATTTTGTTCCCCAAAAAAAGCTTGGGTGTCGATTTCAGTTAAATCAATTTTTATTTCATTCAAAGGCTAGTAGTTTAAAATAAATTATTTTTGTTACTGAGGGATAAGCTCGCGTATAAAAATAGAATAATTTTACTTAATTAATAATAGATTTTTTAGTTTATGACCATCATTACGTTAACTACAGATTTTGGCCATAAAGATTATTCAATTGCAGTAATAAAAGCAGCTTTAATAAATCTTATTCCTGAGGCTACTATCGTTGATATTTCTCATCAAATAACTCCTTACAATCATTCGGAAACAGCCTATATACTAAAAAACGCCTATGCCGCTTTTCCAGAGGGCAGTATTCACATTATTGGAGTCGAGTCAGAATTAACCCCTGAAAATATTCATCTTGCTATGGAATTTGAGGGACATTATTTTATTGGAGCCGATAACGGAATTTTCTCTTTAATTAAGGAAGGCTTAAGTGCTAAAAAAATAGTTGCAATTAACATTCATAATACCCTAGTGACTTCCTTTCCTGTTTTGGATGTGTTTATACATGTTGCAGCACATATTGCAAGAAAGGGAACCCTAGAAGTTATTGGTTCCCCTATCAGTAAAATTAGGGAATTGACAAATGTAAAACCTGTGATTAATCAAGAGGAAAATCAAATTTTGGGCAGTGTAATTTATATTGACAATTATGGAAATGTAGTAACTAACATTACGGCAAAACTTTTTAAAGAAATTGGAAAAACAAGAAACTTTACCATTTTTGCGAGAACTGTTAAATTCCGAAAGATCCATGAAAGCTATAGCGATGCCATAGATTTTAATTTATCTAAAGAAAAGCGTGAGGAAGATGGAAAAAAATTAGCATTATTCAATTCTGCTGGACATTTAGAATTAGCAGTTTATAAGAGTAACCCCCTTACCGTAGGCAGTGCAAGCTCACTTTTTGGATTAGACTACCGAGATCCCGTAACAATAAAATTCGATTAATATGTGGTCTATAGCTAAAAGAGAATTACGTTTTTTCTTCAGTAGTCCAATTGGTTATTTAGTGATTGGTAGTTACTTAATTATCAATACCCTATTCTTATGGTTTTTTGATAACCCTTTTAATATTCTAAATTCAGGTTTTGGAGACTTCTCCCTTTTCTTTGAATTAGCTCCATTACTTTTTTTAATTCTCATCCCAACCTTAAGCATGCGAAGCTTTTCTGAAGAGCATGCTAGTGGTACATTCGAGTTAATCATCACTAAACCATTAACTTCACTGGAAATCTATAGTGGAAAGTTTCTAGGAATCTTTATTATTTTTGGAATTGCGTTGATTCCTACAGTTGTTAATTTATTTGCCATTGAATCATTATTAGAACCTAATTCGGCGATTGATTATGGAAGTCTTTCGGGTTCCTATTTAGGGTTACTGTTCGTTGGATTACTCTTTATTTCGATTAGCCTAATAAGTTCTCTCCTTTTCAAAAATCAAGTGGCTTCGTTTTTAGTTGCTGTTTTGGGCTGCTTTTCTCAATTTTATCTCTGGTCGTTTCTTGCTGATTACTCAAGCAACAATGAGCTTTATAAATTTATCAGTGAGATAGGAATACAATCACACTATTTGAATATCAGTAGAGGTGTTTTAAGCTTAAAGACTTTAATCTATTTTGTAGGCTTTTTTATTGGACTCCTACTCCTGGGAGTTCGATTTGTTACTAACTCAAAAGATTTTAAGGTCGTTACAAAACCGTTAATTATTATAGTAAGCACTTTAGTATTGGTTTATTTAAGTAATTCCTTTGGTGTACAAATAGATTTGACTAAGGACCATCGTTATAGTCTTTCTGAAAGTACTGTAACAAAACTCGAATCAATTAAGGAGCCTATTCGTCTGGATGTATTTCTATCAGGTGAATTGCCAGGACCTTACATCCGTTTTAGAAATGAACTAGGCACTTTTTTAGATCAACTTCAAAATCATTCAGATCAATTCATTATAAGCTATAATGATCCCTTTGAGATTGGGACTACAGATCAGGTCATAAAGGAAATGCAAGGCTATGGTATGACGCCAGAAATAGTTGTGGAAAATAAAGATGGAATGCATAATGAAATTTTAATTTTTCCATGGATTATAATAAATAGTGGGGAGCGCTCTGAACGTATTCCATTACTGAAAAAGCAATTAGGAGATACGGAAAATGAAAAATTAGTTCGTTCATTAGAGCAATTAGAATACCAAATCATGGATGGTATCCACAAGATTACGTTAAGAGCAAAACAAAATCTTGCAGTGCTCACCTCTCATGATACATCCGAAGACATTAAATTAGCTGATCTTCTTCAAAACTTAAGTCCATATTATAATTTAGCATCATTTAATCTAAAGGAAGAAGAGTTGAGTCCGCAACAAAGTATAGATAATCTAAACCGATTTGATGCCTTATTTATTTCAAACCCTAAAGAAGCCTTTTCACAAACAGAAAAATACATTTTAGACCAACATGCACTATCGGGAGGAAAACAATTTTGGCTTTTAGACGGCATAAGTATTGATCGAGATAGCCTATTTAACATCCAAGGAAAAGCCTATGGATTTCCCAGGGAATTAAATCTAGATGATTACTTTTTTCATTTTGGTGTACGTTTGCGAAAAGAACTAATTCAAGATCTTTATAGTGCTCCAATTGTTCTAGCTAGTGGGAGTGAAGAAAAAAGCCAATACATACCCTACCCTTGGCCATTTTACCCACTTTCAAAGCCTGAGAACGATAATTCAATTGGTGAAAATCTCGGTCCGGTTTTAACACAATTTGTCAGTCCATTAGATACACTAAGTAACCCTCTTCAAAAAAAGATACTACTAAAAACTTCAGATTTCACTAGGACACTACCTGTTCCAGCTATTGTAAATTTAGAACAAGCAGCTCAAAAAATTCAACCCTCACAATATGATGAGTCTTCAAAAATTTTGGGAATCCTCATAGAAGGAAAAAGCAATTCTTTATTTTCAAATCGAATTAAACCCATACACTTAAAAGACGCTAAAGAAGAAGGAAACATTAATTTAATTCTTTTTGGGGATGGAAATTTAGCAGAAAACCAAACAGACAAGGGCCTTCCTTTAAGTTTAGGGTATGATAAATGGACAAATAATTTCTATTCTAACAAAGACCTTATCATGAACTGTATTCATTTTTTAACTGGCAATGAAGATCGTTTATCTCTAAGGAAGAAAAATTGGAAGGTTGCCTTTTTAGATGAAGAAAAAAGTATACAAAAAGCGCTCTTTTGGAAATTATGCATGTTATTAATACCATTACTTTTAGGAGTTGGAATCGGAGTATTAAATCAAGTAATGAGAAGTAAACAGTTAAGGGTATAACTGTTGATAAGTTTCTTTTAGGATTCGATGCATTTCAAATATCTTTGGTAAAATAGTTTTTATGAAATTTATTGTTTCCAGTGCCGCCCTACTCAAGGAACTCCAAATGCTAGGAGGGGTAATTAACAGCACAAATACACTCCCAATTTTAGATAACTTCCTTTTTGAAATCAATGGAAATAGTCTAACCCTTACTGCCTCAAATTTAGAAACTACTTTTTCAACTCGCATTGCTGTTGAATCTGATAGTAATAGTATGGTTGCGCTTCCAGCAAGATTACTGTTGGATACTTTAAAGACATTTCCAGAACAACCTTTAACTTTTATTAAAACTGAAAAAAATACAGTAGAAATTAGTGCTAATAACGGTAAATATGCTGTTGCTTATGTCGAAGGAAACGAATTCCCTAAAGCGGCACAAGTTAACGATGCAAAAACAACTTTAATACAGAGTGATATTTTATATACTGCCATAAACAGCACATTATTTGCAAGTGGAAATGATGACTTACGCCCTGTAATGAGTGGTGTGTTTTTTCAGTTTTCAACTGAATCTCTTACGTTTGTAGCAACAGACGCTCATAAACTAGTAAAGTACACACGAAGTGATGTTACCGCTACTGACACTTCTGAATTTATCATGCCTAAAAAACCTTTACAGTTATTGAAAGGAATATTACAAGGAAGTATATCGGAAATATCAATAGAATATAATGACACCAACGCTCAATTTAGATTTGGTGACTCTGCATTGACGTGCAGATTGATTGATGGAAAATATCCAAATTATGAAGCGGTAATTCCAAAAGAAAATCCAAATCAAATGCAGGTGAGTCGTGTTAGCTTTTTAAATTCTGTTCGTAGAGTGAGTATCTTTTCAAATAAAACTACACATCAAATTCGATTAAAAATAGCGGGTGCTGCTTTACAGATTTCTGCTGAAGACTTTGATTATAGCAACAGCGCTGAAGAACGTCTTGATTGTGATTATCAAGGAGACGATATTCAAATTGGATTTAATTCACGTTTTTTAATTGAAATGCTTAACAACATGGAATGTGATCAAATCAAACTTTCCATGTCGCTTCCTAATAGAGCTGGAATCCTAACTCCATTAGACAACACAGAGGAAGGTGAACATATCACTATGTTGGTGATGCCGGTAATGCTTAATGAATAATTGCTAAAGAGTTTTCTTTATTGATCTCCTACGGCAGCCATTACAGCTTCTGAAAGACGCTTGTAGGTTCCGTTCTCTAACTTCTCTCTAATACCAGAAAAAGCTTTTAGAGTAACACTAACATCTTCAAGTGTGTGTGTAGCTGTTGGTATAAGACGCAGTAAAATCAATCCTTTTGGTATTACAGGATAAACAACTATAGAACAGAAGATACCATAATTTTCTCGTAAGTCTTTTACGAGTGCCATAGCCTCTGGGATACTTCCTTTAAGGTAAACAGGAGTTACACAACTCTGTGTCGTTCCAATATCAAAACCACTAGCTTTCAATCCATCTTGTAGTGCATTTACGTTTTCCCAAAGCTTCGCTTTAAATTCAGGACGTGTTCTTAACATATCCAAACGTTTTAAAGCCCCTTTAACCAGCTGCATCTGCAATGATTTTGCAAACATCTGAGAACGCATATTGTATTTCAAATAATCAATAATTTCTTTATCTGCTGCAACAAAAGCACCAGTAGAAGCCATTGATTTAGCAAATGTGGCAAAGTAAACATCAATTTGGTCTTGAATACCTTGTTCGTTTCCAGCCCCTTTACCATTTTCACCTAGGGTTCCAAAGCCATGTGCATCATCAACTAAAAAGCGAAAATTATATTTCTCTTTCAGAGCAACTATTTCTTTCAAACAACCTTGTTGTCCACGCATTCCAAAAACCCCTTCAGAGATTACTAAAATTCCTCCTCCGGTTTGCTCAGCAACTTTTGTAGCACGTTGTAAATTTTTCTCTAAACTCTCAACATTGTTATGCTGATAAGTAAAGCGTTTTCCAAGATGTAAACGAACACCATCAACAATACAAGCGTGAGCATCGACATCATAAACGATAACATCATCCTTACTTACTAAAGTATCGATTGTGGAAAGAATTCCTTGATATCCAAAGTTTAGTAGATATGCAGCTTCTTTATCCACAAATTCTGCTAGTTCATTTTCCAACTTTTCATGCAGTTCAGTGTGACCAGACATCATTCTAGCTCCCATGGGATAAGCAGAACCAAATTCGGCAGCAGCTTCAGCGTCTATTTTGCGTACTTCAGGATGATTGGCTAAACCTAGATAATCATTTACACTCCAAGTAATTACTTCTTTTCCCTTAAACTTCATGCGATTGGAAATAGGTCCCTCTAGTTTAGGAAATACGAAATAACCTTCGGCTTGTGAAGCCCATTTACCAAGTGGTCCTTTATTGGAATGTATTCTATCAAATAAATCTCTCATTTTTTGGATGTAATATCTTTAATGTATTGTATGTTTTGATGTGATTCGTTGGAAGCATCGAAAAATCCCTGTTCTTCCATCCATTCTTCATTATATATCTTACTCATGTAGCGTGAACCATGATCTGGAAAAATAACAACTACGTTACTGTTTTTATCAAAATATTTCTCTTCAGCCAATTGATGAATGGCTTGCATTGCTGCCCCTGAAGTATAACCGACAAACATACCTTCAGATTTAGTTATTTTCCTTGCAGTATGTGCGCTCTCCTCATCAGTCACTTTGACAAAAAAATCAATTAGATCAAAATGAGTTGCTGTAGGTATTAAATTTTTACCTAAACCTTCAATTCGATAAGGATAAATTTCATTGGTATCAAACTCTTGGGTTTCGTGATACTTTTTCAACACCGATCCATAAGCATCTACTCCAATAATGGTAATATCAGGATTCATTTCTTTTAAATACTTTGCGCAACCTGAAATTGTACCACCAGTTCCACTACTCGCAACTAGATGTGTGATTTTTCCTTTGGTTTGCTCCCAAATTTCTGGACCAGTAGATTTGTAATGTGCTTCAACATTTAATTCATTAAAGTACTGGTTTATGTAAACAGACTCCTTTATCTCACTGTGCAAACGTTTAGCTACTTGATAATACGATCTTGGATCATCTGCAGCAACATTTGCAGGACATACATGAACTTGAGCTCCCATTGAACTTAACATATTTATTTTATCCTTTGAGGACTTTGAGCTAACAGCCAAAATACAATTGTAACCTCTAATCATAGAAACCATTGCTAAACTAAACCCTGTGTTTCCAGATGTAGTTTCAATGATTGTTGCGCCAGGTTTTAATATTCCTTTACGCTCTGCTGATTCTATAATATGGATTGCAATTCTGTCCTTGTTTGAATGACCCGGATTAAATGCTTCAAACTTAGCATAAAATGCACCATCGTATTCCTTAACTATGTTATTTAGTTTAATTAAAGGGGTGTTTCCTATCAGCTCTAGAATGTTTTGATAGGTATTCACATGGTCAATCATACTTTGTATTTAAAAACAAAATTTATACAAATTTAATCAAAATATATTACTCTGCTTTACCTTCTAACTGCAACATGAAAGCAAATTCTTTTGCAGTTTCTTTTAGGGCATCAAATCGGCCTGATGCTCCGCTATGACCAGCTTCCATATTCGTGCTTAAAAATAAAACGTTAGTATCCGTTTTTAAGGTTCTTAATTTTGCAGCCCATTTAGCTGGTTCCCAGTATTGTACTTGGGAATCATGATACCCTGCGGTTATTAGCAAATTAGGATATGCTTGAGCCTTAACATTATCGTAAGGAGAATAGGATTTCATGTACTCATAATAATCTTTATCGTTTGGATTACCCCATTCATCGTATTCACTAGTCGTCAAGGGAATGCTAGAATCCAACATGGTTGTTACAACATCAACAAAAGGAACAGCAGCTGTTACACTTCGATACAAATTGGGTGCATCATTTACAATGACTCCCATAAGTAAGCCTCCAGCGGATCCTCCCAATGCATGAAGATGAGAAGCACTAGTGTAATTATTTTCAATAAGGTATTTAGAACAATCTATAAAATCATTAAAAGTATTTTTCTTTTTTAATAATTTACCATCCTCGTACCATTGGCGTCCTAAATATTCACTCCCACGGATATGAGCAATTCCAAAAACAAAACCTCTGTTTAGTAGACTCAATCGAGTACTTGAAAATCGAGGGTCTATGGTTGAACCATACGATCCATATGCATATAAAAGAAAGGGAGTTTCCTCAGTTAACTCAGTGTCTTTATGATGCACAATAGAAATTGGTACTTGAACTCCATCTCTTGCTTCAGCCCATACACGCTTTTCGATATAATTTTTAGAGTCAAAATCAGTATCCACAATCTCTTGCTGTTTTAATAAGGTCTGGGATTTATCTGCCATATCAAACTCAAAAAGACTGCTAGGAGTTGTCAATGACGTAAATCCATAACGAAGTTTAGTCGTTTCAAAACTAGGATTAAAACCGGCATAAAGACTATAGGTCTCCCCTATTATCGGTAAAAAATAATCCTCTGTTTGATCCCATCTTTGAATACGAATTTTTGTGAGTCCTTGTTCACGCTCTGTAATTACCCAATATTCTTTGAAAATTTCAAAATCTTCTAACAAAACATCCTCTCTATGATCTAATATTGTTTCCCAATGTTCAATTGATGAATTGAGTATTGGAGTTTTTACAATCTTAAAGTTTTTGGAATCGTCTATATTGGTTAAAATATAAAAATGATCCTCAAATTGTTCCACGCTGTATTCCAATCCTCTAAGTCTAGGTTGAATTATTTCAAACTTCTCGAGAGGAGTGTCAGCCTTTACAAACTGATGTTCTGAAGTGAGTGTACTAAAGGAAGAAATAAAAATATATTCATGTGATTTTGATTCCCTAACATAAGTCGAAAAAGTTTCATCATCTTCCTTAAAGATTAAAGCATCACCACTTGTTGGAGATTTAATGTCATGTCTAAAAATACTTTCTGAACGAAGGGTCTCAGGGTTTTTATAAACATAGAAAAAATGCTGGTTGTCTAATGCCCAAGCAGCATTTCCTGTTGTATTTTCAATTTTAGTCTTTTGTACTTCATTCGTTAAAAGATCTTTAACGTAAAGTGTATATTTTCTTCTTGACTCTGTATCAATTCCATAAACCACTTTGGTATTGTCGGGACTAACATTTACTCCAACTAAACGAAAATAATCTAACCCTTCGGCCATTTTATTACAATCAAACAAAACCTCTTCAGCAGCGTCTAAAGAATCTTTTTTTCTAATATAAATTGGATACTGTTGTCCTTTTTCAAATCGAGTGATATACCAGTAATCATTATAAAAATAAGGTACTGATTCATCATCTTCTTTTATTCTACTTTTTAGCTCCTCAAAAAGATCTTCTCGAAAAGACTCAGAATCATCGGTCATTTTTTTGAAATAATCATTTTCACGTTCTAAATAATCAATAACTTCAGGATTATCCCTTTCTTTTAACCAATAATAATCGTCCACACGTATATCATTATGTTCTTTAAGTTGGTATGGAATTGGCTCTGCAATAGGAGCTTGAGTTGTAGTATCAAAATTCATTTTTATTTTGTTTTTACATGATGTAAACGGGATTACAAAAATCAAACTTGAAATTAAAATAGGGATACGCATATCAATACATTTTTGTTAAAGTTGTTAACACATAATCATGCTGTGTTTGAGTATAATCACGGTGGGTTACAATTCGGAGCTTCCCTTTCCCAAGGGCAATTAAACGTATTCCTTTTTGGTTTAAATTATCAATAAAATTTAATTCGGAATTCCCCGAAATTAAGGAAAAAATAACAATATTAGTTGATACTGGCTCTACTTTTTCCACATAATCACAACGCAATAAAACGGCTTCAATCTCTTTAGCCTTACGATGATCCTCGTTTAATTCTACTCTATGGTTTTTTATCGCATAAGAGCCTGCAGCAGCGAGATATCCGGCTTGTCGCATACCTCCACCAAAAATTTTACGAATTCGAATCGCTTCATTAATATGCTTCTTTGAGCCTAGCAGAATAGAACCTACAGGACACCCCAACCCTTTACTTAAACACAAAGAAATGGTGTCAAATATTTTTCCGTATGCTTTGGGTTTTTCATTGGTCACCTCTAAGGCATTCCATAATCGTGCTCCATCTAAATGAAGGGCTAAATCATGTTTGTTGCATAGTTCACGAATAGTAATAATCTCATTAAAATCGTAAACTGCTCCCCCCCCTTTATTGGTTGTGTTTTCCAAACAGACTAAACTTGTTTTTGGACTGTGATAAAAATCAGGTGGATTAATACAATCTGCAATTTGAGTAGCTGTAATCCTCCCTCTATCCCCTTCAATTAAACGACAAGAAACACCTGAATTGAAACTTACTCCTCCCCCTTCATAATTATAAACATGGGCATAATGATCACAAATCAATTGTTCACCAGGTTGTGTATGCAATTTTATTGCTGTTTGGTTTGCCATTGTCCCAGAGGGAAAGAATAAGGCCGCTTCCATTCCAAAAAGTTCTGCCACTTCAATCTCCAATGTATTTACAGAAAGATCTTCCTTAAAAACATCATCACCAACTTGAGCAGCAAACATTGCCTCTAACATTCCGTCAGAAGGTTTTGTTACGGTATCACTTATTAGGTTTACAATCATATATTATGCTATCGTTAGTTATCACACGAAAAAGATCCTATAGGAGATCCATCAGGTAATCGTTCAGATGAGGAAGGTCTGAAATCATTTGGATGATCAAAATACTTTTGAATTTCTCCACGATAATAATTCGTATAGTTAGCTTCACTTTGTCCAGCCAACAAACGATCTAAAGAAACTATTTGCTCATAAACAACTGCTTTTGTAATGGTACTAGACAAACTGTTTTGACCTAAAGCCATTAGATGATTTAAAATATTTGCTTTTACAATTTCATTTAATTGTCGCTCATGGGGATTTCTTGGAGAAACTCTAAAATGATTTTTTATCAAGGTACTTATAGCCTCGTTTAATGACAGTTGATTTGAATCAAATCCTGATTGCATAACCAATCGATTGGCACGCTCCGGATGCAATAACATCCCAATTAATGCGTCACTCAAGCTACTAGCAATTCCTAAATAATCAAAACTTACTCCTGTTTGGGATAAAAAGTTTTCACGCCCACGTGGATTTGAAAAAGAACGAGGATGCAATAAAGAATAAAGATGTTCGGGTATTTTCAAAGCTTCAGGGCTAAGGGCACCCAGAAAAGCAAGAAGCGCATTTCGTTGAGTAGTTGAATCAAGCGTTGTTGTTGCATATGTTTTGGGACCTTTTACAGCATAATCATAATCCACCCCTCCTATTAACTTTACCACAGCTTCAACTTGATAGCGATGTAAAAGATACATGGGTACAAAACGATCCTCTAAAGCACTGTATGGCTCTCCAGGTCGTAGATGATTTAAATCCAGATGACCGAGTGCTTTGGCTCGAATTTGCATTAATTTGGCTAATTCAGTAGTCGCAAGGCTTCCATTATCCCAAAGATGTGCTTTAGGATGTGCTCCACCAATAGGGCGCGCATCACTATCACTGATAAAACGATGGCCTTCTTTTACACTTTCCTCAAGAATTGAATTTAGTGCACCTTTTTCATCTGTGCCTTCTGGAAAATCACTGTACGCATAGCCCACACTTACTTTATCCCATGAACCAATACCTACTTCATAGGCTTTATCGAATTTTATTTCATCTGATTCCAAAGAAAGATTTGGATGTGGATAATCCATTACAGAAGTGCGTGACTTTGCACTTGCAGCAAAATTGTGTGCAAAACCTAATGTATGTCCAATCTCATGTGCTGATAATTGTCTGATTCTAGCTAAGGCCATCTCAAGTGCCGCTTGTTCTTTATTATTATTGGGATCAAAAGGAGCCTCGGTTAAACCTAAAGCAATCATAAAGTCTTGACGAATTCTAAGGCTACCTAAACTCACGTGTCCTTTAATAATTTCTCCCGTTCTTGGATCTGCTACACTTGAGCCATAACTCCAGCCTCGAGTAGATCGATGTACCCATTGAATTACGTTGTATCGAACATCTAAAGGATCAGCATCATCAGGGAGGATTTTAACCTGAAAAGCATCTTTATAACCAATACTTTCAAAGGCTTGATTCCACCAGCTACCCCCTTCCATAAGCGCAGAACGAACGGGCTCTGGCGTACCGTTATCTAAATAATAAATAATGGGCTCAACCGCCTCACTAACTGATGCAGATGGATCTTTCTTTTCCAATCGATGACGGTAAATATATTTTTTTTCTGTAGCGCTACTTACAGGTGTTGAATAATCATAAAACCGTAAGGCATTAACACCTGATCTTGGGTCAAAATCACGAGGTGTATATTTAGCATCCGGTAGGGCAACAAAAGAATGATGTTGATGAACTGTAACTGCATCTGGAGTGGGCGTTACTGATCGTAGCAGACCTCCTTCAGCATTTCCAGTAAAGGTTAATAACATATCGAATTCCACATTTAAAGGAAAAGCTTTTGTACGAGCCAAATAAACTGTAGAACGGCTTTTGTCTATACTAAAACTTCCCTGCTTGCTTCGCTTCAAACGCTTTGAAACCCCATGGGCATCCTGTAATAAAAAAGGAGTCAGATTGATAATGTATTTCCCATCCTTAGTTTCCTCGATAGGAAAACCAAATAATACAGACTTCGCAAATGCTTCTTTAATGGATCTTTGTTCTAAGGGGTTGTCTGAAGTTGATCGGTAGCGAAGATTGGGCTGAATCAACAATAATTTATTCCCTGCTTTGGAAAAGTATACTACACGTTCATTTCCTAATTGCCCCCGGTCTAAACCAATATCATTACTTCCTATCCCTTGACTTAAACTATTTACATACAAAAATTGCTCATCTAATTTTTTTACTGTCATGTAGATAGCGTCTTTTTCCGGACTGTAATTGAAATCAAAAAAGCCTGAATAAGCTTCTGACTTATCTAATAGTGAGGCCTTAACTTCTTCTTTATTTTTATTGACTCTATTTTGTGCATTAACCCCAATAATTAATAATAAAAGAATCGTGGAATAAGTTATTTTGTTCATACTATTTTTTATTTAGTGATTTTTAAAACTACTAAAAACAAGTGAATTGAATTTATAGGCCACTGATTTTTTTTCAACCGTTTAATGAATAAAGCAATATCTACTCTTCCAGTAATATTGAAAACTCAAGCCATTGATCTGATTTTTGATTCAAATCAGATTCTATTTCTTTTAAGGCAATAGAAAGATCTTTTATTTCCTTAGAATTTAAAGTCTCATTTACAAAACGATTTTGAAGAACCACTTTTTCTATCTCTAGTTTTTGAATCGCCTTCTCTAGCTTCTTAAAAGCTTGCTGATCCTGATAAGAAAGACCTTTTGAAGAACGCTCACTTTTTTTCCATTCATTTTTAGTTTTTTTCTCAATCACTTCACTATCGGATTGGTTTTCTCCTTCATAAGCTCGGTAATCAGAATAATTCCCAGGAAAATCTTCAATCTCACCTTGTCCTTTTAATACAAAAAGATGATCTACAATTTTATCCATAAAATAACGATCGTGAGAAACCACTAACAAACATCCTGGAAAATCTAATAAAAAACTTTCTAAAACATTGAGTGTAATAATGTCCAGGTCGTTAGTAGGCTCATCAAGAATAAGGAAATTCGGATTTTGAATTAAAACAGTACATAGGTATAAACGTTTTAGCTCCCCTCCACTCAATTTTTCCACAAAATCAAATTGTTTTTTTCGGTCAAACAAAAAACGCTCAAGCAACTGCTGAGCAGATATTTTTTTGCCCTTTTTGAGGGGAATGAATTCTCCGTATTCCTGAATAACCTCAATTACCTTTTGGCCTTTTTTAATCTTGATACCACCTTGCGTATAATACCCGAATTTTAGAGTTTCTCCACGAATAATTTTTCCAGAATCAGGTTGAATAGTATCCGTCAATAAATTTAGCAATGTTGATTTCCCTGTTCCATTTTTTCCTATGATACCTATTCGGTCATTCCTTTGAAAATTATAATCAAATTGATCGAGAATAATGTTTTCTTTAAAGGCTTTAGAAACCTTATGCATTTCAATCATTTTAGAGCCTAGACGCTCCATGTTAATTTCTAGCTGTACCTCATGATCATTTCTACGTTGCTGTGTTTTTTCCTTAATTATTTTAAAATCATCTATACGCGATTTCGATTTTGTAGTTCTTGCTTTTGGTTGACGTCGCATCCACTCCAATTCTTTTACAAAATGACGCTTGGTCTTGTGCGCAACTGTTTCTTCATGGGCAATTCGGATGGCGCGTTTTTCCAAATAATAGGAGTAGCTTCCTTTATATGTAAAAATATCCCCTTCATCCAACTCGATAATCTCATTGCATACACGTTCCAAAAAATATCGATCGTGAGTTACCATGAGTAAGGTTAGTTTTTCTTTAATAAAATAAGCCTCAAGCCATTCTATCATTTCCATATCCAGATGATTAGTAGGCTCATCTAAAATCAAAAGGTCTGGCTTTTCTAGTAACGCCGTACATAATGCTAAACGCTTTTTTTGGCCACCAGAAAGAGCTGATACCTTCATTGTTAAATCACCCAACTTAAGCTTGCTTAACATTTGCTTGTATTGGGTTTCAAAATCCCAAGCTTCGTGCTGATCCATGGCCTCAAATGCTTTTTGATAAGCATCTGCATCATCTGTTTTAAGTAATGCTTTTTCATATTGCTCAATTACCTGAAGGGTTTTGTTACCTGAACTCAAAATAGTCTCTTCAACCGTAAGGTTAGGTTTTAAAGAGGGTTCTTGTGCTAAATAAGAAATATGAGTGCCTTTTCTGTAATTCACTTCTCCTGTGTCGGGGGTGTCTTGCTTAGCAATTATTTTCAACAAAGTGGTTTTGCCACTTCCGTTTTTTGCAATTAACGCGATTTTTTGACCTATACTAATTCCAAAGGAGAGTGGCTCAAAGATTATGCGTTCGCCATAAGATTTTGAAACGCCTTCTACAGATAGTAGATTCATAGGTGACTTTATTTTTGCTAAAAGTACGGATTCAGAATCGGGAATAAAAAAGCAATCTGATTTATTAACTCACTAATCTTCTTAATCATAAAGTAGCAAAAGGTGCACTCTTTTCTGCTATTATTTTTATTGGGCTATCCTTTAAAAAACTGGATTAAAATCAATAAAACAATAAACTAACTCCACTCATAATAACGATTGCTATAGGGATAACAAAAAGTAGGTAAAATACAGTGGTTACCCCTGTTTTAAATAAACTTAAAAGCCAATCGTGCTTATAAAATCGTTTGATCGCTACCAAAAGATAAAAAAATGTTGAAATCGCAATTAAAAAATCCAACCAATCAGGAATATCAATAAACTCATTTAGCAGAAGAATGATACTAAATACGGTAAATAAAAATGAAAAAAAATAGAAACTAAATACTAAATGATGGGCATATCGTCCTCTTTTGTAAAATAATAATTTTAAGATGAAAGCAAAAATTGGTAATAATATAAATAAAGAAATCGGAATTGTATCATAAAACGCTTGCAACAACTGACCTCCGTTTCGTTCTTTATAAAGTTTTAGTAATTGGGTATAAAACTTTATTGTAAGCATGTTTGTGTCATCATCTACGCCCATTTCCTTGATTATATGAGCATCAGAACTATTTAAGGAAATTAATGAATCAATTTTATTTAAATCAAAAATATTGCTGTTGTTACGTTCTGAAATTAACAAAGAATCTTTTGCTTGATTATTGGCACTGTTTAGCTCATACTGAATCGAATCCCAAACTTGAGATACTTCAACTTGATTCCCCTCAATTATTAAGGGCTTATCAAATGTCTTTTTTAATGTTATATCAAAATCCTCAACTTGTTTTCTAACTATTGTAAATGATAGAAGAAAGAAAAATACTACCGAAATGAATAAATACAGCTGTGCGGGATGCAAATACATAAGACGTTTTCCCGCTATAAAACGATTTGCCAAATATCCAGGTCTAAAAATCAAAGGAAAAAAGCTTTTGAAAAAACGAGCGTCAAAAGAGAAATAATTACTAATAGTATTATAAAAAAGCAAACCAATGGTAAGCTCATCGTTTGACTTTTGACCACAATATGGGCAAAACTGAAAACTACTTTCAAACTGCATTTCGCAATTCTTACAACAAATAAATGTCTTTTTCATAGGGACTAAAGATTATAACATGTGAAACTAGATCAGCAACAATATGATAGAAAATTATAGCGCAATGAAAATCAATTAGATAAAGAGATGATTTTCTACTAAATTGAGGCTTGGTTCAAGAGTAAATTTAAACTAATAGTTTTAAAACAAACTTTTAATCAGTTCCCTTTTAAATTAAATCCAAAATTCTTGCATTAATTTAAATTTCCTCCTCCAATAAATTTTAGTCAATCAAAAACGCTTTTTCCAATTTATGTATTCCAATTGGTATTTATCTAAGTTTTGTGATATATGATCCAATCATTGGGAAATAGATTCATATTCGCTTATTTTTGTAGAAACACCAAAAATGATCTCTAACGAACAATTCAAGTCCTTGACGGAGCGCATCAGCGCCTTGAGGCGCTATCTTTGACATTGATGCCAAGGAAGTAGAAATTAAGAACCAAGAGGAAAAGACATTAGCTCCAGATTTCTGGAATGAAGCAAAGGCAGCTGAGGCTCATATGAAACAATTAAGGACCTTAAAAAAATGGGTTTCTGATTATGAGATAATAAAGCAAGGAATTGACGATCTTGAAGTCTTAATGGAATTTGAGAAAAGTGGTGATGCAGAAGCCGTTGAAGTAAATTCACAATACGAATCATCCCTAGAACTTTTAGAAGCCTTAGAATTCAGAAACATGCTTTCTGATGAAGGAGACGATTTGAGTGCAGTTTTACAAATCACTGCAGGAGCTGGGGGAACAGAAAGTTGTGATTGGGCAGAAATGCTTATGCGAATGTATCTTATGTGGGGAGAAAAACAAGGATATAAAATAAAAGAGCTCAACCACCAAGCAGGAGATGTTGCAGGGATTAAAACTGTAACGCTAGAGCTGGAGGGTGACTTTGCGTTTGGTTGGCTAAAAGGTGAAAATGGAGTCCATCGTTTGGTGCGTATATCTCCCTTTGATAGCAATGCTAAACGCCATACCTCTTTTGCTTCAGTTTACGTATATCCATTAGTAGATGACAGTATCGAAATTGTGATCAGTCCTTCCGATTATACTTGGGAGACGATGCGTGCAAGTGGTGCTGGAGGACAAAATGTAAATAAAGTGGAGACAGCTGTTCGACTGAGACACCATCCCACAGGAATCATCATAGAAAACTCCGAAACGCGCTCTCAGTTAGAAAATAAAAACAAAGCCATGCAGTTATTGCGCTCACAGTTGTATGAAATTGAATTGCAAAAGAAACTCTCTGCTAGGGACGAGATAGAAGCTTCAAAAAAGAAAATTGAATGGGGCTCACAAATTCGAAATTACGTAATGCATCCCTATAAATTAGTGAAAGATGTTAGAACGCAACATGAGGTTACTGATGTAGATGCAGTTATGAATGGGCAAATCGATCCCTTTTTAAAAGCGTACTTAATGAGTGTCGGACAAAAAGAAGAAAACGAATGAAAACAACAAACCTTATTAAAACAATAATATTTGATTTAGGAGGGGTATTAATTGATTGGAATCCTGAATATGTCTATCTAGATGTTTTTGATGGAAATCGAAATAAAATGAACTCCTTTTTTGATCAAATCTGTACCATGGACTGGAATGAAAATCAAGATGCAGGGTATCCACTTGCTCAAGCTACAGAAGACCGAGTTCAATTATTCCCGGAACAAGAAGATTTTATTAGAATGTATTATGGAAGATGGGAGGAAATGTTAGGTGATTCAATTCAAGGTACGGTGACTATTTTAAGAAAACTTATTGATAATCCAAATTATCGTGTTGTTGCGCTTACCAACTGGAGTGCAGAGACTTTCCCGGTGGCTCTAAAAAAGTTTGATTTTCTACATTGGTTTGAAGGGATAGTCGTTTCGGGAACAGAGCAAACTAGAAAACCTTTTGCAGATATTTATCAAACTACTTTGGATCGTTTCAATATTGACCCAAAAACGGCTTTATTTATTGATGATAATCTTAGGAATATTAGAGGTGCTGAAGCGTTAGGAATTAATGGAATACAGTTTTTAGATCCAGATCAACTAGCCGCAGGATTAAACTCCTATGGAATTGACGTTTAGAATGCAAATCCATTTAAAAAAAATTGATGTCTCACAACTACATGACTTACGAGATATTTCTATCCTTACTTTTAAAGAAACCTTTGAAGATCAAAATACCCCAGAAAATATGCAGTGGTATTTTGAGAATACTATGAATATTGATCATATCCAAGAAGAACTTTTAAATCCAGATTCTAGTTTTTATTTTGCTTACAATCAAAATCAAACTATCGGGTATTTAAAATTGAATTTTAATAACGCACAAACAGAAAATGTATTAAAAAATAATGGCTTTGAAATTGAACGCATTTATATAAAAAAAGAATTTCAAGGAAATGGTTTTGGTAGTGAGCTTTTCAGTACAGCAATAAATCTCGGAATTAAAAAGGGCTGTAATCAGTTATGGCTAGGGGTATGGGAACACAACTATAAAGCACTCGCCTTTTACAAAAAAAAAGGTCTTATTGCCTTTGATCATCATGTATTTCAATTGGGTGATGATCCACAAACAGATATATTGATGTATTTAAAATTTTAACCTTTTAGTAGATATATTAAAAGGGTGAATCATCCTCTACATCATTAAAATCACCAAAAGCAGCATCAGGACTTGGGAGACTCGAAGGGTCTATGGCATTGTCATTAGGATTCATCTTGGATTGGAATTCAAAAGGAGAATCAAAACTATCTAAATCTTCGAATTTTCCAAGATGCCCTACAAACTTCAGACGGATATTGTCAAGTCCACCGTTTCGATGTTTGGCAACAATAAATTCAGCCTGTCCTTGCGAGGGTGTTCTTTCATCATCATCCCATTCGTCAATATTATAATATTCTGGGCGGTAAATAAAAGAAACAATATCAGCATCTTGTTCAATTGCACCAGATTCTCTAAGGTCAGAAAGCATAGGTCGTTTTGTTCCACCTCGCGTTTCAACTGCTCGCGATAGCTGTGAGAGTGCTATGACAGGGATGTTTAATTCTTTGGCGAGAGCTTTTAAGTTTCTAGAAATGGTTGAGATTTCTTGTTCTCTATTTCCTGTTTTTGTACTCGCTCCGGCAGTCATTAACTGTAAGTAATCAACTACAATTAATTTTATACCATGTTGTGAAGAAAGTCGTCTGGCTTTTGCTCTTAAATCAAAAATGGAAAGTGAAGGAGTATCATCAATAAATAGTGGTGCTTTCTCAAGATCAGTTACTTTAACATTTAACTGCTGCCATTCATGGTCTGCCAATTTACCTGTTCTTAATTTCTCGGAGGAAAGTCCTGTTTCTGATGAAATTAATCGAGTTATTAATTGAACAGATGACATTTCTAAAGAGAAAAAAGCTACTGGAATTTGTTTGCCCACTGCTATATTTCTTGCCATCGATAAAGTCAAAGCTGTTTTACCCATACCTGGACGGGCAGCAATAATTATTAAGTCACTGGGTTGCCATCCAGAGGTCAACTTATCCAATTTCTCAAAACCTGTACTTACTCCACTGAGACCATCCCGTTTTGAGATTTCTTCAATTTTCTTTTTGGCTTCTAATACTAGATTTTGAGCTGTTTCTGAGGATTTTTTAATATTCCCCTGAGTGACATCGTATAATTTAGATTCTGCTTCATCCAATAAATCAAACACATCGGTTGATTCTTTATAGGCACTTTCAATAATCTCGTTTGAGATCCTAATCAAGCTACGTTGAATAAATTTTTGTAAAATAATTCGTGCATGAAACTCAATATGGGCAGAGGAGGCAACACGTTGTGAAAGTTGTACCAAATAAAACTCACCTCCTACCGCTTCTAGTTTACCTTTTTTTCTAAGCTCTGAAGAAACCGTCAATAAATCTATGGGTTGAGAGTCTTGAAAAAGTTGGTAGATCGCTTCAAAAATAAGCTGGTGTGATGTCTTATAAAAAGCATCTGGTTGAAGTATATCTATAACCTCATCGACTCCTTTTTTATCAATTAACATGGCTCCTAACACTGCTTCTTCTAGTTCTAGTGCCTGCGGAGGAATTTTGCCTTGTTGTAAATTAATTACTGCTGGATTTGGGGTTTTAATATATTCCAGAGATTGCTTTTTTTCCATGCAACTAATGTACATGCTTTTCTAAAATTGCTTTGAGAAAAAGACAATAGAATGTCAGCTATCTTTAAAGAATTGAGTGTTTATAAGTAAAAAAAAATGTTAATAAGTAAAATACTTAACTACTAAAATTTCCCATTGCAAGGAATTTTTCTCTTCTTGATTTAATTCGGTCTTTAGGAGTCTCCTTTTCAAGCTTTTTAAATGTTGAAAGAAGTTCTTTACGTACCGTTTTAAAAGTTTCTTCACGGTCAAAATGAGCACCACCAAGAGGTTCTTTGATAATCTTATCAATTAACTTATTCTTAAGCATATCTTTAGAAGTAAGCTTTAGCGCATCTGCGGCTTCCTCTTTATGCTCCCAACTACGCCATAAAATTGAGGAACAAGATTCGGGAGAAATTACAGAATACCATGTATTTTCAAGCATGAATACTTTATCCCCTACACCTATTCCCAAGGCTCCTCCAGAGGCTCCTTCACCAATAATAACAACAATAATAGGCACCGAAATAGACATCATTTCAAATATATTCCTAGCGATTGCCTCTCCTTGGCCGCGTTCCTCTGCTTCTAATCCAGGGAAAGCTCCTGGAGTATCAACGAAAGTTACAATGGGAATGCCAAATTTATCTGCTGATTTCATTAGACGTAATGCCTTCCGATAGCCTTCAGGATTTGCCATTCCAAAATTTCTATATTGACGTGTCTTAGTGTTATAACCTTTTTGTGTTCCGATAAACATAAAGGATTGATCATCAATTTTACCTAACCCACCTATCATGGCTTTATCATCCATGACATTCCTGTCTCCGTGTAATTCTAAAAAGGTGTCTCCGCATAGGGCTTTTATATAATCTAAAGTAAAAGGGCGAGAGGGATGACGAGATAGTTGTACCCGCTGCCATGCCGAAAGATTTCCGTAAATTTCTTTTTTTGCTTTCTCGAGTTTTAGCTCAATCTGACTACAGGTTTCTGTAACATCAATATCACTCTCGGAACCAATCAATTTGCATTTATCAAGTTGATCGTGTAATTCTTTTATTGGTGATTCAAATTCTAAATATTCCATATAAAATTATCTTTGACAAATGTAAAAATTCTTTAGAACTAGATTCGCTTTTTTAAACCTTCTTTCTTGTGTTTATAAATTCCATTGATCAGAATACTCCCCAAAACAATAAAAAAACCAAGATAAAAACTCGGACTCATATATTCTCTTTCATTCCAAATAGCAAGTGATAGTAGGATACCATAAATAGGTTCTAAATTTATGATCATCATGATTGTAAAAGAAGATAAATGCTTCATTACTTTAATAGAAATATTAAACGCATAGGAAGTACAAATCCAAGCCAATGCCAACATCCAAATCCAATCATATCCAGAAAACTGGAAATTATTCCAAGTATAGTTACCAAATATAAGTACATAAAAAACACCTACTACTGTACCCACTAAAAGCTCATAAAAAGAGAGTGTAATAGGAAGTGCTTTTTTGACCATTTGATTATTTAAAATAGTAAAAAGTGCAGAGAGAAAGGCGGAAAGTAAAGCCACCAAAATACCATAAAATTGTTCAAATTCTGCATTAAAGATCAGCCCAACACCAACAGCAGTAATTCCCCCAAATAAAATTTCATAAATTAAAATTTTTCTCTGAGTCAAAAGTGGTTCAAGCATGGCCGTGATAAAAGCGCCTGTTGCCATCATACTAAGAGTTAACGATACCCCGGCAACCTTAATCGCATGAAAAAAAGTCACCCAATGTACTGCAATAATAATTCCCCCAAGGACAACTTTCCCCCACATATCTCTTGAAAGATGGAAATAGTTAGGTTTGTATACTGCAAAAAAAAAGGCTAATCCCAGGGCTGCTAAACCCATCCTGTAAATAACAAGCGGGATTGCATCTAAAGAAATTAAAGCGCCCAATACCGAAGAAAAGCCAAAAATAACCACCACAAAGTGATACAGTATGAGACTCCTAGACCTATCGTTTTGCATAGCGTAATAAAAAGAAAGCTAAAATGCCAAACAAAACCAGAGGAAGCCAGGCAGCAACTACTGGTGGAAATGTTGATTTACTTACCAAAACCCCAAAAATTTTATCAAAAAAGATGAAAAGAAAACCTAAACTAATTCCAAAGGCTAAATTAACTCCCATCCCACCTCTTCTTTTGAAGGAAGAAACAGCAACTGCTATTATTGTTAGTATAAATGCAGAAATTGGAATACTCCAACGTTTGTGACGAACTAACAAATGACTATTAGTAAGCATGGAACCACGTTCTTTTTCATCTTCAATAAATTGATTAAGTTCTGAAAATGTGAGTGTTTCGGCAATATAATTTACAGGAGCTAAATCTTCAATTTCAAAGTCAAAAAGAGTATCCTTTCGCGCTATACTTTCAAAATGCTCTGAATCACCTAAAAAGGTTCGTTTAGAATAGTTTGATAATCGAAAAACACTGTCGTCCTCTACCCATCTGATCCTATTTGACTTAATTTTAAACTTTAATTTATTCCCTTCAAAGTGTTCCAGTGTGAAATTAGTTGCTCGTTTTCGAATGGGATCATAACTATTTACATAGATGAATTCGTTTTCGTTGATTTGTTGAAATACTTTGGTTGTATTTCGGGCTTCCTTTTTAATAATGTATTTATACCTAAAATCATTAAAGCCTAAGTTTGATTTTGGTACAATTAACATTCCTGCAAAAAACGCGAAAATAGCGATAAAAGTTGCTGCCAATAAAAATGGTCTTAAATACCTAAAAAATGAAATTCCAGAACTCAGGATGGCGATAACTTCAGTATTATTAGCCAATTTTGAGGTAAACCATATAACAGATAAGAATAAAAAAATTGGAAACAGTAAATTAGCAAAATACCAAGTAAAGTCGATGTAGTAATCAATTATAGCCCCAAAAGGAACTTCCTTCTCTTTGAATTTATCAATTTTCTCTGCTACATCAACCATTATTCCAATTGGAATAAACAGTAAAATCATTACTGTAAAAGTGCCTATATAGCGTTTGATTATATATAAATCTATAAGTTTCATCTTATAATCTAGGTTCCATTTGACGCACCATTTTAGTTTTCCAAGTACCAAAAGTTCCTGCTAAGATATGTTTTCTGGCCTCACGAACCAACCACAGATAAAAACTCAAATTATGAAGTGTGGCAATTTGTTTCCCAAGCATTTCGTTTACTGAGAAAAGGTGTCTCAAATAAGCTTTACTATAATCTAAGTCTGCAAAACAATAGCCTGTGGAATCAATAGGTGAAAAGTCGTTTTCCCATTTTTTATTTTTAATATTAATTGTTCCATCGGCAGTAAACAACATTCCGTTTCTAGCATTACGAGAAGGTAACACACAATCAAACATATCAACACCCAAAGCTATATTCTCTAATAGGTTTATAGGAGTCCCAACTCCCATGAGATAACGTGGTTTGTCTTTTGGCAAAACCGAACATACTTCACTTGTCATTGCATACATCTCCTCAGCTGGTTCACCAACTGAAAGTCCTCCAATAGCATTTCCAGGAAGATCTTGCTTAGCAATGAATTCTGCAGAAATTTTTCTTAAATCACTATAGGTACTCCCTTGAACTATGGGAAATAAGGTTTGCTGAAAATCATATTGCATCGGCAGCGATTGATGTGATTCAATACAACGTGTTAACCAACGATGTGTTCGCTCCATAGATGTTTTAGCATAACGGTAATCACAGGGATAAGGAGTACATTCATCAAATGCCATAATGATATCTGCTCCAATGGAACGTTGAATTTCAATTGCACGTTCTGGAGTAAAAACATGATAGGAACCGTCAATGTGAGACTTAAATTTCACACCTTCTTCTTTGATTTTTCGATTGGCGGATAAAGAATATACTTGATATCCTCCTGAGTCCGTTAAAATAGGTCTTTGCCAACCCATAAAATTATGTAATCCACCTGCTTGTTCCAGAATTTTAGTTCCAGGGCGTAGATATAAATGATACGTGTTGCCCAAAATAATATCTGGATTAATATCATTTTTAAGTTCGCGTTGATGAACTCCTTTTACTGTAGCCGCAGTTCCTACTGGCATAAATATAGGGGTCTCGATAGTACCATGATCAGTGGTAAGTGTTGCAGCACGGGCTTCCGTACTCGGGTCGTTTGCTAAAAGTGTAAATTTCATTGATCGCAAAGATAGTATTATAGAGTAGAAATAGTAAAGCAAAGTCATTGTTAATTACTTCCTTCAGCTTTGTTATAAGTTTATCAAATCCTTTTTTGATAATGCCTGCACAAGGGTTACTTTTGACGGAAAATTTAATTATGTCAGACATTAGCGCTCTTGAAAATATAAGCACCCAAGTACGTCGAGACATACTCCGCATGGTTCACAAAGTAAATTCAGGTCATCCTGGAGGATCCTTAGGTTGCGTTGAGTATTTTGTTTCGCTATTTTTTAACACCATGGATATTAAAGTTCCTTTTGATATGAATGGAGAAAATGAAGATTTATTTTTCCTTTCAAACGGACACATTTCTCCCGTTTTTTACAGCGTTCTTGCTCGTAAAGGCTATTTCCCTGTTGAAGAACTAAATACATTTCGACTCATCGATTCACGTTTGCAGGGACATCCTACCACACATGAGGGGCTTCCTGGAATAAGAGTAGCCTCAGGTTCACTTGGACAGGGACTTTCTGTTGCAATTGGAGCCGCACAATCAAAAAAATTAAATAATGATCCTAAAACTGTTTTTGTTTTGATGGGAGATGGAGAACTTCAGGAAGGACAAAATTGGGAAGCGCTAATGTATGCTGCAGCTAAGGGTGTAGATAATATTATAGCAACAGTTGATTTAAACGGAAAACAAATTGATGGAACAACCGATGATGTTTTACATATGGGGGATGTTGCTGAAAAATTTAAAGCCTTTGGATGGGATGTTTTGACATTAAAAGAAGGAAATAATGTTGAAAAAATCATAGCCACTCTTGCAACAGCTAAATCAAAGTTAGGCAGACAAAAACCCATTGTTATTCTTATGGAAACCGAAATGGGAAATGGTGTTGATTTTATGATGCATACTCATGCATGGCATGGGAAAGCACCAAATGATGAACAGTTAGAAAATGCATTAGCACAAAACATAGAAACCCTTGGGGATTATTAAAAAATAAAATAAAATGAAACAATATATAAACCAAGGAAGTAACGATACCCGGTCAGGATTTGGTGATGGTCTAACAGAATTAGGAAGAACGAATCCCAATGTAGTCGCTTTATGTGCCGACTTGATTGGCTCTTTAAAAATGCAGGATTTTATTGATGAAAATCCAGAGCGTTTTTTTCAAATTGGAATTGCTGAAGCAAATATGATGGGAATTGCAGCGGGCTTAACCATTGGTGGTAAAATTCCTTTTACAGGTACATTCGCCAACTTTTCCACAGGAAGAGTTTATGATCAAATTCGTCAATCCATCGCTTATTCTGGAAAGAATGTGAAAATATGTGCTTCTCATGCCGGAATAACTCTAGGAGAAGATGGAGCAACACATCAAATCCTTGAAGATATTGGAATGATGAAAATGCTTCCTGGAATGACTGTTATTAACACATGTGATTACAATCAAACCAAAGCAGCTACTCTTGCAATTGCTGATTTTGAAGGGCCTGTATACTTGCGCTTTGGCCGACCAAAGGTCGCAAACTTCACAACCCCAGAATTAGGCTTTGAAATTGGAAAAGGAATTTTATTGAACCCAGGAAACGATGTTACAATAGTTGCTACAGGGCATCTAGTATGGGAAGCATTACAAGCAGCAGAAGAACTTGATGCAAATGGAATAAGTGCTGAAGTAATTAATATCCATACAATTAAGCCTTTGGACGAAGAAATCATTTTAAATTCTGTTAAAAAGACAGGATGTCTTGTAAGTGCTGAAGAACATAACTACCTTGGTGGATTAGGAGAAACTATTTCAGGTCTATTAGGACTTAAACTTCCGACACCAATGGAAATGGTTGCTACTCAAGATACTTTTGGTGAATCTGGCACCCCAGCACAGTTGATGACTAAATATGGCTTAGATAAAAGTGCAATAATCCAAAAAGTACATCAAGTAATAAAACGTAAATAAATATTTAAATATGTCATTAAAAAATCAAATTATAGTTTTTCTTTTTTTAATGACCTCATTCCTCCACGGACAAGTTGAATATGGATTAAAAGCAGGTATAATTGTAAATGCTTCCGGATCTATAACAGGTGCTACTTCAGATTTTTCTAGTGTAGAAAATGTAAAGGAAAAATTATCTGGTTATTATTTTGGTGGGTTTTTAGAAATCGATTTACCCATAATTTACATTCGCCCTGAGCTTCAATTTTCATCCTTGAATACTGATATTGAAAACTTAACTCTCTCTCAAAGCCGTTTAGAAGTACCCATATCTATAGGATTTGAAATACTACCTCTTTTAAGTGTTTTCGCTGGTCCAAGTTTACGTTATGATACACAGCCAAAAATTGAGAATTTTAGTTTGAGTAAATTAGAATCAAACACTTCTGTTGGAATTCACATGGGGGTGCGTTTACACTTAGGTGACTTGAGTATTGGGATAAGATACGACAGGGGTCTTAAATCAAATGAGATTTTACTTTTAGAAAACAAGGGAGTTCCAATTTCAGGAAAAGTAGACTCAAGAGTTAATCAATGGAGTCTAGGATTAGCTTATAACTTGAATTAACTTTTATCCAAATAATCTGGCGTACCGTCACCATCTGTATCATCCGCGATACCATCGCCATCATTGTCAAATTCTTCTGATGAAGGGATACCATCACCATCATGATCCGTTTGTTTTACTGTGTATAAATTGATCTTAAAAATCAAAGGGGAATAGGAAGGAATTGCCCCCGCAGCTCTACTAAAATAACCTAATCCAGAAGGCATAAAAACAGCTCCCTGTCCGTAGTCCTTGAAAGTGATTGAATTATCCTCATTTACATCATAAGTACCTGCTTTGAAATTGGGCATCCCTTCTCTAAAGCCTCTAACTACTTGAGTTAAATCAAACCAAATTGAATTTTGATTGCTATCAAAAACATTTCCATTTAGGAGTGATCCCTCATAAGATTGAAAAGTTGAATCAACCGAAGCAGGGCTTTTACCTATTCCTTCTCTGGCAATCAAATAGTATAAATTATGATTCACAAAACTACCATCTGAAGTCTTAACACGAATTATCTTTTTTTCAACTTGAGAAATCAAAGGAGTCTTAGAGGCATTTGCACCACTAAGGGTATCAAAAATAATTTCTGGATAGCGGTCGGAATTATCGAAAGCTTCATAATTGTAATAATGTGTTGACAGAAAATCCTCTAATAATTGATCATCAGCGATAGATTGCTCACTTACGTCTCGTGGGAGCTCAACTTCCTCTTCATTTGTACAGGATAAAATCAACAAGATCAAAAAGGCGGTATTGGTAAGAATTTTTTTCAAGAATACTATTTTTAAAACGTGTGCAAGATACGATTTTACTTTATTTTTGCTGTATCTCATAAAGAAGTTTTATATATGCGTGTTGATCAATATTTATGGTGTATCCGTCTTTTTAAGTCAAGGAATTTGGCTAGTACAATCTGTAAAAAAGGACAGGTAAAAGTAAATGGACAAAAAGTAAAACCTTCTAGAGAAATTTTACCACATGATCAAATTGAAGTAAGAAAAGATCAGTTATGGAGAACCTTTGAGGTTCTTGACATTCCAAAAAGTAGGGTGGGTCCTAAGCTTGTTGCGCTTTACGTAATTGAAAAAACAGACCCTTCAGTATTTGAAAATCAAGAACTTCAAAATCTAACTGGTAGCATTCGTAGAGAAGAAGGAACCGGAAGACCTACTAAAAAAGATCGCCGTGATCTTGATGAACTTGAAATAGGAGAAACAGAAGAAGAAAAAGAAGATTTGTAACTTCACAGCAAAATAAAGTATGAAAACGTTGGGAAATAAAATAAAATCGGCTGCAGACATCAGTTCAAGCATCAAACGAATTGCCTATCAGATTTATGAAAATAATGTTGATGAAACGAGTTTGGTAATTGCAGGAATTGGTAAGGAGGGTACCCAACTTGCTTTCCTTTTGGGAGATGTTTTAAAAGTAATTAGTCCTTTGCGTTTAATTCATGTCAACCTTGAAATGAATAAATCTAATCCAAGGGATACCGTAAAAAGTTCATCCCCTATTGAAAACTTTAAAGACCATTCTATAGTTATTATTGATGATGTCCTAAACACAGGCAGTACCTTGATTTATGCAGTAAGTTATTTTCTTCAAATACCCGTCAAGCAAATAAATACTGCAGTAATGGTAAATCGTAATCATAAAAAATACCCTATAAAAGCAGATTTTAAAGGGATTTCTTTATCCACTTCTTTAAATGACCATGTGAAAGTTGTTTTAGAAGGTGAAGAAAGTGGAATTTATTTAAGCTAAACTTTTTTGAATCTCAATTGCTACTTCAACAATTGATTTATTATCCGTTACAATTGAAAGATGTGCTTCATTATAAAATACACTTCTTTCAAATAAATGTTTGCCTACAAACTCTTGAAATGCTTCTATTGTTTTTAAATGACTTAATAAAGGACGATTTGATTGCGCTTCAAAAAGACGTCTACTAAGCTCTTTTACACTTGTCTTTAGATATATAGTTTTTACGCCTTCAAGGGAATTTAAATATGACATGGTATCATAGTAACAAGGAGTTCCTCCTCCTGTAGAAAGAATTAAGGGATCCTCTAGTAAAGCTTTTTCTAAATAATCTCTTTCCATTTTTCTAAAATGAATTTCTCCTTTTGTTTTGAATATTTCCGGAATGGATATTTTCGATTTTTCCTCTATAAAATGATCCAAATCCCAATATGAGAACCCCAGTCTTTCCTTCAGTAAAGAACCCACTGCGCTTTTCCCACAACCCATGTAGCCAAGAAGTATAATTTTATTTATTTTCATTGTTTTTAAAACTCCTACAAATTTATATGAAATCAAGGGGATAAATTAAGATTTGATATTATATTTGCACCCTCAAAAGATTCGGTAGCTCAGTTGGTAGAGCATCTCCCTTTTAAGGAGAGGGTCCTGGGTTCGAGCCCCAGCCGAATCACTATTCTGACTTGGTAGCTCAGTTGGTAGAGCATCTCCCTTTTAAGGAGAGGGTCCTGGGTTCGAGCCCCAGCCAAGTCACTTTTCTATGCGCACGTGGCGGAATTGGTAGACGCGCCAGCTTGAGGGGCTGGTGGGAGTATTCCCGTGGAAGTTCGAGTCTTCTCGTGCGCACATTAAAATAAAATCGTTTTTTTTGTTATATTTGTTTAAGCTTTTAAATGTAGCAAAGACGATGAAAAAGATAAAAAGCACTTTCAGTATAAAAAATCTTGAGAATATCTCAGGGATTAAAGCCCATACACTTCGTATATGGGAAAAAAGGTATAACCTTCTTGAACCAGAGAGAACAGACACTAACATTAGACGTTACAGTCTCGAAAGTCTTAAAACACTATTGAATGTTACACTCTTGTACAATCACGGATTTAAAATTTCCAAAATCGCGAGCTTAAGTTCCGATGAAATTCCTGACTTAGTCCGAAACATTGCTTTAAAGTCAAACTCAGAACAAGTATCAATTAATGCATTTAAACTTGCAATGATTAATTTTGATTGTGATCTATTTGACAATAATTATGATGAAATACTTCTCCATAACAACTTTGAATATGTTTTTATGGACATTTTTATGCCCCTAATGAAAGAGTTAGGCATATTATGGCAAACAGGTGCTATTTCTCCTTCACATGAACATTTCATAACCAACTTAGTGAAACAAAAAATTCACGTTCAAACTGAATTATTACAGCGAAACAACACGTTTCAAGACGATCAACCCATATTTGCTTTGTTCCTTCCGGAAAATGAAATTCATGAACTTGGTATTTTATATTTAAATTATCTAATTCTTTCCAATGGATACCGCACTATCTTTTTAGGGCAATCTATTCAAACTTCAAGTTTAGATACGCTTTTTACTTACAATAGCACTTTTAATTTTGTAACTTATCTAACAGTTGAGCCAAATAAGGATGAAATTATGCCTTATTTAAATGAATTTCATGAAAAATTACTCTCAAAAACAGATTCTAAATTAATTATTTTTGGCCCTCAACAGCTTGAAATTAAAACAGATAATCTACCTGACAAAATCGAATTATACCGATCTGTTGAAAGTTTTATGTCAAATTACTTTATTCAAACCATTTTAAGTTAAAATTCATCTGTTTTAGTTCACTTTTTCCTAATTTTATGGTTTATACTATAATTGGAATTTAGGAATAGAACTCTATGGAAAATTTATTTGATTCTGTTAGTCAAGATTGTAGCCGTCTGGTTACCAATGCCTACAGCACTTCATTTTCTATGGCAACAAAAATGCTTGATTCATCCATACGTAATCACATTTACAACCTATATGGTTTTGTAAGATTTGCAGATGAAATTGTTGACACCTTCCACAAACATGACAAGGAGAAACTGCTAAATGACTTTGAAATTGATTTATACAAAAGCTTAAATGATAAAATAAGTATAAATCCCATATTAAATTCATTTCAATATACTGTCAACCTTTTTAACATTGACCACGATCTTATCCATGCATTTATGAAAAGTATGCGTTTGGATTTATCAAAACAAGTATACGAAACTCAAGAGGAGTATAAGGAATACATCTACGGATCAGCTGATGTAGTTGGTTTAATGTGTCTTAAAGTTTTTGTGAAAGGAGATGACAAAACCTATGAAGAACTTAAAACTCCAGCAATGGCACTAGGCTCTGCTTTTCAAAAAGTAAATTTCTTAAGAGATTTAAAAGAAGATTTTCAAGGTTTGGATCGCACCTATTTCCCTAACGTTGATTTCACAAAGTTTGACGAACACTCTAAGTCACTCATTATTCAAGAAATTGAAGCAGATTTTAATATAGCGCTGGAAGGAATTTTTAAGCTCCCAACTGAGGCTCGATTTGGTGTTTATACAGCTTATAAATATTACACAAAATTACTTTCTAAATTAAAGAAAACACCTTCGCTGTCCATCCAAAAAACGAGAATTAGGGTTCCTAATTATCAAAAAATAAGCGTCCTTGCCCGTAGTTATTTAAAATACCGATTAAACTTACTCTAAAATAAACGCACCTCATGACTTTTCTTTGGATCACAATTCTAATAGTTACTTTTTGCTTTATGGAGTTTATGGCCTGGTTTTCACATAAATACATTATGCATGGCTTTTTATGGTCTCTTCACAAAGACCATCATTTAAAAGATCACAAGTCCTGGTTTGAACGCAATGACTTATTTTTTATTTTTTATGCTTTAGTGAGTTCTGGGTTTGTGATTTTATGGGGAGAAGCTGGGTTTTGGCCAGGTTTACCGATAGCTATTGGTATATTTTTATATGGCCTCTCCTATTTTATTGTTCACGACATCTTTATACATCAGCGCTTCAAAATACTTCGTAATATCGATAATAAGTACGCGAAAGGTCTACGGCGTGCACACAAGATACATCACAAAAACATCAATAAAGAAAAAGGAGAATGTTTCGGTATGCTATGGGTTCCAGTAAAATATTTTAAATAATTATATTTTCAACCAATTATTGTTGAAGTCACAGGTTTTACTGTCCTTATTAACGCTGATATAAGTGTCTTCTATTTTTTCGGCCATCCAATCCTTAATTGTATTTAACTGTTTCTCTTTTAAAGCGAGTGCTTTTATTCGAACATAATCAATTGAATAGTTTGCAGTATGTTCATCAAAACGATTACTCACTTTGATGATTTTATACTTTTTTAAACCTGAACGATCCTCTTCCATAATAGGAGATGAGATAGCCTCATCCTTTAAATTTCTAATCTGGCTATACAATACTGGATCTAAATTTGTTAATTCAAAACGAGTGTCACCTGTTTGAGGGTTAATTAAAACACCACCATTGTATTTAGTTTCTTTTTCATCTGAAAATTCAAGCGCAGCATCTTTAAAAGAAATTTCATCTGCTTGAACTCTAACCTTTAAAGAATCTAGTTTCTCTTTTGCCGCCTGAAGCTGATTGGGCTCTATTTTAGGCGTAAGGAGAATATGACGCACATCTACCTCTTGTCCGCGAATTTTATCAACCATTAAAATATGCCAGCCAAAGTCTGTTTTAAAAGGTTCGGATATTTCTCCTTCTTCAAGACTAAAAGCCTCATCTCGAAACTCTTTAACCATTTGAGGACGTTTTCTATGTAATGTATATTTTCCACCTGTGGAGCGTGATCCTGGATCCTGAGAATATAAAATAGCTTTTGAGGCAAAACTTGAACCCCTTTCAAGAACATCTTCTCGAAATGTTTTCAACTGATTAATAATACGTTCTTTTTCAGTTTCGCTAACCTCAGGCTCAATTACAATTTGTGAAATCTCTAATTCAGTACCGAAAGTAGGAAGCTCATTCTTTGGAATGGATTCAAAAAAGACACGAACCTCCTCTGGTGTAACTTCAACATTTTCAATGATCTGAGTTTGCATCATTGAAGATAATTTTTGGATCTTATTAATCTCAAAAATCTCCTGTCTAAAAGTTGATTCATCCTTTTTGTTATAAAACTCAAGCACCTTCTCTATAGACCCTAATTGTCTTGTGAAATTATCAATAACCTGATCTACAGTGCTGTAAATCTCCTCAACACTTACTTCAAGACTATCTTGAATGGCGTGATGAGCATAAAGCTTGTCTTCCATTAACTTGCCCAATAATTGACAGCGTGAAATATCTTTTGTAGAAATCCCTTGAGATTCCATTTCAATAAGTGTCTTGTCAATATCAGAATCTAAGATTACATAATCCCCAACAACGGCAGAAACACCATCAATTTTAATTCTATTTGAAAGTGCATTGTTTTGTGCTGATACAGAGGCTATAAAAGATCCAAATACGAGTAAAAAACTAATAAATTTCATAAGTCTTAGATTTAATTGCATCATGTAAAATATCTTTTTCAAATTGTTTATTGAATTTTAACTTTCGTTGATTCAGTATTATATTTTTTATTGTAGGTGATAAAACCTCGTTGGGTGGAATGTCACCCTTCATAAGGTGATTTTTAACAAAAAACAAATATACTCCCAATGAGTCTTCAATTTCAAAGAATTGTGATTTTTTTATATACTTGTTTAGATTTTCTTGATTTAAAAAAGATATTTCAGATAGTAAATTACTTTTATTAATCCATACGCTGTCTACCAAAATATGATTCGTAAACTGAAAGGATAAGGAATCTAAAAAATATACATCTTCTGTATTAAATCTTTGAAAGCTCCTTTTAATTTCATTTACATCAACATTATCATGCGGAAGTTGAATATATCTAACTTGATACAAGGGAGAATTTAATTTAAATATGGATTGATTTTGAATTAAAAAAGAATCTAACTCCTGCACAGAAATAATGGTATCAATAGATTTATTTAAAACAGTTTGTTTGTATGTGTTTGAGTATAAATCAATTTTATATTGATCTATCAATGCGTCCAAACTTTCTATTTCCTCTAAATTTAAGTTAATCTTGGCCTGTTGTAAAATAATTTGATTTCTAGCCCATTGATCAATGAAATTTCTTGTCTTTAAGATGCTATCATCTTTATTTATAAATAAATCAAGTTCTTTCTCTAGATCAGTCCTATAAAGATACACAGAACCAACTCTAGCTATAACTTCTTCTTTACTAACTTTAAATTGATTGCATGAAACACTAAATAAAAAAAGAATTAAAAGAAAAGACTTTATCAAAAGAGAAAGAATTGGAACGTTAAAAATTGAAAATATTGCATTTTTATCAACAAATTTTGATTTTATTTTTAATAAACTATGTAATTGTCTGTTAATCATTTATTTAAAATGTTGATAAAATTTTATTCCTCCGTTTATAAGTTGTAATTTGCAATAAATTTAAAAGCATTGATTAAAAAATTACTCATCTTTTTAATTTTATTCTCATCAAATTTTGCTTTCGCAACTTTTGAACACCTTTCACCCCTAATTACTAAAGTAGTTTTTCAAGATCCAACTGTTGTCCTTCACCGGGATGGCTACCTTTATTTTAATGGATTTGAGGGTCCTGGACAAATTGAAATATACTCTATAATTGGAAACAAAATCTTTGAAACATCAACACAGGATCTTTTTCAGTTTAAATTAATATCCCCACTAGAATCTGGAAACATGTATATCATTCGTGTAAATTCTAACGGTAAAATTAAAACTTTCAAAATAGTATCATCTTAAGGGCTATAATTTGGCGCCTCTTTAGTTACCCTTATATTATGGGGATGACTTTCACGCATCCCTGCTGAGGTTATAGTAACAAATTGTCCTGATTTCTTTAGTGTCTCTATATCTTTCGCACCACAATATCCCATTCCAGCTCTTAATCCACCTATAAACTGATGAATACTTTCGTCCAAATCACCTTTATAAGGAACTCTTCCAACTATACCTTCAGGTACTAATTTTTTTAAATCATCTTCAACATCTTGAAAATAACGATCTTTGCTACCCATTTTCATCGCTTCTACCGAACCCATTCCTCGGTATGTTTTGTATTTTCTACCTTCAAAAATAACCGTTTCCCCCGGTGACTCTCTAGTACCTGCTAATAGGGAACCCAACATGACTGAATCTGCACCTGCAGCTAAAGCTTTTGGAATGTCTCCAGTATACCGAATACCTCCATCAGCGATAATTGGAACATCTGTTCCCTCTAGCGCTTTTGATACTTCTATAATTGCAGAAAGCTGAGGATAACCAACACCGGCAATAACTCTAGTAGTGCATATAGAACCTGGTCCTATTCCAACCTTAACAGCGTCTGCACCAATTTTAGCTAGATATTTTGCAGCATCACCCGTAGCAATATTTCCAACTACGACGTCAAGATTCCGAAATTTAGCCTTAACTTTTTTAACCACCTCAGCAACTCCTTTGGTGTGTCCATGAGCAGTGTCAACAACTATAGCGTCAACTCCGGCCTTGTGTAAAGCCTCTACTCGATCCAAAACATCTGAGGTAACTCCTACAGCTGCGGCGACACGTAAACGCCCAAATTCGTCTTTATTCGCATTCGGCTTTGTTGTATGTTTTGTTATATCTCTGAAGGTTATTAAACCTACCAATGTATTGTCACTTGTAATAACAGGTAACTTTTCAATTTTATGCTTTTCAAGAATGAGTTCAGCTTCTTGTAAAGAAGTTCCTTCTTTTACAGTAATCAAATTGTCTGAGGTCATTACCTCCTTTATAGACCGCTTACTATTTTTTTCAAAACGTAAATCTCGATTGGTTACAATTCCAAGTAATTTATTGTTGTCATCAACGATAGGGATACCTCCAATTCTATATCGTTGCATATTTATATTTGCATCAGCAACGATTGCAGTTACTGGTAAAGTGACTGGATCAATGATCATACCCGATTCTGATCGCTTAACCGCTCTAACCTTAGTCGCCTGCTCATCAATTGTCATGTTTTTGTGTAATACACCTATTCCACCTTCACGAGCCATCGCTATTGCCATACTGCTTTCTGTTACAGTATCCATTGCGGCTGAAATAATCGGAATATTTAAAGGAATGTTTCTACTAAACCTTGATTTAATTGAAACTTCTCTTGGTAAAGTCTCGGAATACGCAGGAACTAATAATACATCATCGTATGTTAACCCTTGACCGATAAATTTATTGGAAGTCATAAGCAACTAATATTAAATTAATTGCATGCAAATATACGGATTATAAATCCTTAATGTACAATATACCTGTTTTTATTATTAACACGTCTTCTACTCATTCGCTAAAAAAATTCTATGAGAAAAGTTATAGGCACTTTCAAAAGCTAAAACATCTAATTGTTTGGGAAGTATTTTATAAGATGTAAAATATGAAATTAATTTTTCCATAGGCATATTTCCAACGAGAGCATCCTGTGCCATAGGACATCCTCCCCAACCTTTGATTGTTCCATCAAAACGTTTACATCCAGCCAAGTACGCTTCATTAACCTTTTCATACCACAGGATTGGATTAGTGTGAAAATGTGCTCCAAACTCAACATGGGGATATCTTGGAATAAGAGTTGAATAAAGATTTGATATCGCATCCAATTGTGCCGTCCCTACGGTATCAGAAATGGAAATAATATTTACGCCCAGAGCAATTATTTGTTCTGTCCAATTTTCTATAATTTCTGTACTCCAAGGGTCTCCATACGGATTTCCAAACCCCATAGAAAGATAAACTACAACCTGCTTATTATGCGTCTTAGCAATTTCACAAATACGCTTTAATAATTGAATTGACTCTGAGATTGTCTTACGGGTATTTCGCATCTGAAAATTTTCAGAGACCGAAAAAGGATATCCCAAATAAGAAATATTATCATGTTTTACTGCTTCTAATGCGCCTCTTTCATTTGCTATGATAGTAAGAAGTTTTGTTTTTGTTTTGGACAAATCCAAGGCACTAATTACTTTTGATGTATCTGCCATCTGAGGAATCACCTTTGGTGACACAAAGCTTCCACAATCTAAGGTGTCGAATCCAACCTTTAATAAACTTTGATAATATTCAACCTTTTCCTCTGTACAAATAAAATTTGAAATTCCTTGAATGGCATCTCGTGGACATTCAATCAATTTTATTGAGGGAGAGAGCATTATTAATTTTTAGGGATAAATTAAAATTATAGCAATAATAAACAAAATTACCGCTTGAACTTTATCCCACAAGTAAAATTGTTTTGAAAGCTTAAGTTTTTTTCCAAAACGATCCACTAATATGGAACAGCTCACAAAAACAAATAACGCTTGAGTAAAAAATAACATCCCTAAAATCAGAAACTGAATCGTGTAAGACCAACTTTCATGAAATAAAAAACCAGGGAAAAAACTAAGAAAAAACAAGCTTACTTTTGGATTACTTAGATTCATTATGAATCCAGTAAAAAAAAGATTTTGGCTCATTTTATTTGGTTTCAGGGACACTGAATTCTTGATCCGCCATGATTGTATAGCTAAAAAAATAAGATATAAAGCTCCCAACAGCTCAATTACACGGATGACTTCTGGATATACTGTTAATAGACTCCCCACACCTAAAACAACTACTAGAGTATGAATTAAAATTCCTGAAGTCAATCCCAAACTTAACTTAACCCCACTCTTCCAACCTTTATGTAGGCTTGTGCTTAATACAAATAGTATGTCTGGACCGGGAAATAATGTTAAGGTAAGTGAAGTGAAAATAAAAAGAAGAAGTGTGTTCAAGTCAAACTACTGTTTTAATATATTTGCATTCGAATATACTATTTTTGATGATGATAGAAAGAATTGAGCGCGAACTAAAACCACTTCGCAAGAAATTACAAACACACCCTGTTTACAAATCCATTGATTCCATTGAAGACATTCGCTGTTTTATGGAACAACACGTCTTTGCAGTTTGGGATTTTATGTCCCTTTTAAAGCAATTACAAAATGAATTAACCTGTACTAAAGTCCCATGGCGACCTGCAGGATATCCAAAAGCAGCCCGGCTAATTAATGAAATTGTATGGGGAGAAGAATCTGATGTTAATAGAAATGGTGTTGCGATGAGTCATTATGAAATGTACATTGAAGCAATGCATTCTCTAGGCGCAAGTACAGAAAAAATTGATTCCTTGTTACATAAATTAAATTCAGGCATTTCAATTGAAGAAACGATTGAAAATACTGAATTGCAGAAATGGATTTCATCTTTTATCAATTTTACTTTTGAAGTAATTCAAACAAAAAAACCGCATGTCATAGCGGCTGTTTTTACTTTTGGAAGAGAAGATTTAATTCCAGATATGTTTATTGAGATTATAAAAAATCTCAACACTCCAACAAGTTCAGATCTTTCAGATTTAATCTACTATTTTGAGAGACACATAGAAGTAGATTCAGGTGAACATGGACCGATGGCGCTAGAAATGGTCACTCAATTATGTGGAAATGATCCTGATAAATATGAAGAGGCTATTGTCTATTCAAAGAAAGCTTTAGAGCTTAGGATTTTACTTTGGGATGGAATTCTAGACACCCTCAATAAATCTATTTCCGGGTAAGCATTAAATTAAGAACATTTTATATCTTGTTGAACAAATTATAAAAACATGAGAATTACTTTATCCATTCTTTTATTAGCCCCACTTTTTATATTCAGTCAAAATGAAAAAAACGTCACTGAATATGCAAAGTCAATCACACCCAATGAACTTAAAGAGCTTTTGTATGTATATGCCTCAGATTATTTTGAAGGCAGGGAAACAGGAACTCGAGGCCAAAAAAAAGCTGTTGACTTTATTCGACAGTTTTACAGTTCACATGCAATTAATGCTGCACAAGGTACAGAAGACTACTTTCAACCAATGGAGTTAAATATAAAAGGTAAAATGGTAAAAACAGAAAATGTAGCTGCTATCATTGAAGGTAGTGAATTTCCTGATGAGTATATTGTCATTTCTTCACACCTAGATCATGTCGGGATACAAAACGGAATGATACATAATGGGGCTGATGATGACGGCTCTGGGTCTGTTTCTTTATTAGAAATTGCCGAAGCCTTTCAAGAAGCAGCAGCTGCAGGACAGGGACCCAAAAGATCCATTCTATTCCTGCACGTTACTGGAGAAGAAAAAGGACTGCTTGGCTCTGCTTATTACGCCAATAATCCGTTGTACCCTCTAGCAAATACAATGGTAAATCTAAACGTGGATATGATTGGTAGACTTGATCCCAAAAGAGAAGACAAAGACCCTAACTACATTTACCTAATCGGTGCTGATAAAATTAGCCAGGAATTGCATGATATCTCAGAAGCTACAAATAAAAGATACACTCAAATAAAGCTAGACTATACTTTTAATGATGATAAAGATCCTAACCGTTTTTATTACCGAAGTGATCATTACAATTTTGCTAAAAAAAATATCCCTGTAATATTTTACTTTAACGGAACACACGAGGATTACCATGCGCCCGGTGACACCCCAGATAAAATCAATTATGAAATGCTTGCCAAAAGAAGTCAATTAATTTTTCACACAGCTTGGGAGCTAGCCAACCGAAACGATAGAATCAAAATAAATTAATTCACTGAAATTGGGGATTTTTAAAAGAAATAGCATCATAATCTTTCTAATATTTGGAAGCTCTCTATTAGCGCAAGAAGCAGACTATTCTATTGCAAAAGAGGATTCCATAAAGGTAAAGCACCTTGCTATAGGTGCAAAAATTGGTATCCCTTCAATCGTTGGGGGGTCAGTAGAAGTAGTGCTCCCTTTTTTAAACAATCACATTGCCCCGTATATTGACTATAGCACCTTTTCATTAGATTTTGAGAATATAGAAACAAATTTAACTGCCCTTGAGTATGGTGCAAAGTACTATTTTGGTGAAAAAGGAAGTGGTTTTTTTATTAGTGTAGGAAGGGGTTCTTTAGAAACAGAACTTACTTTTAACGACTTACTATATACTGACAATGACACTCAGCAGTCTTTTCAGGGATCTGGGGCAACTTCATTTAAATTAAACACCTCAAATTTTAAAGTTGGTATTAAAACACCTGGAACATTCTATTTCCTTTTTGAACTTGGTTATGGTGTTGGAGAAATCCCGAAAGAATTAAATTTTACTGCGCAATCTAATGGTATCACAGAAAGTTTTACTGAAGAAATTCCAGCACTTCCTGGCATCGGCAGTAATGGAATTCTTCTTGGAAATGTTGGTTTTGGCATCGCTTTTTAATTTTTTAAGATAAAAGCTAAACATCAGTTTTAAACAATCTTCCCAAAGACATTTTAAACATTCATAAATGAAAAATACTGTTTTATTATCCTTTTTATTCTTTACAATAGCCATACTTCAATCCTGCCTAAATAATGAATTGCATTTTAAAAACGCCTATGTTATTGAAAATGTAAATATTATAGATCCTTTGGAGGGAATCCAAAATAACATGACTGTGGTGATTAAAGAATCTAAAATCGATCAATTATTCAAGGCAGATAATGTTGAGCTATCCCCTAAAAATACAATTTATGACGGTACAAATAAATATCTTATTCCAGGATTGTGGGATGCACATATCCATTATGCATTCGAAACTTCGCTTGCCAAAAAAATGAATGACTTATTTTTATCCCATGGAGTGACAAGTGTAAGGGATACTGGAGGTCCAATAGATTTTGTTCTTCCCTTCAAAGAACACTCTCTTCAAAACCCCAAAACTTCGCCAAGAGTAAAAATTGCTGGACCCTTGATTGACGGAAAATTCAATGTTTATAATGGAAGTAGTTCATCTTACCCTTTACTTTCAATCCAAAACATAACACTATCAGATTTACAAATACAGGTTCAGGAGCTAATCGATAAAAAAGTAGATTTTTTAAAAGCATATGAAATGCTTAGTCCAAATCAATTTAAGCTTTTATCAAAAATGGCGAAAGAAAATAACTTGAAGCTGACCGGTCATGTTCCACTGAGTATGGATGTAATAACTGCTTCTAATCTTGGATTAAACAGCATGGAACATCTAAGAAATATAGAATTATCAATGTCGGAGAATTTTGATTCTTACTTGTCTGATAGACTTTTAGCGCTTGAAAATAAGGGCAACTTAAGTGGCTCAAAACTCCGTAGTTCATTACATCTGAGTCAGAGGATAAAAGCAGTTTCAACTATTGACGCATCAAAACAAGAAGCAGTGCTAAATGTACTAGCTGAAAATGATACGTGGCAGATACCCACCCTTGAATTATATCAAACTTTCGCAAATAAAAAATATAAAGAAAAGACCTTTCAGTCTCACTTTTCAATGATTCCAGATAGTATCAGATCTAAATGGCTTAAAGAAATCAACTCTACCTCTACAGAAATTGACCAAGATATATTAAAATACACCCAATGGTCTAGTGAAATGGTAAACAAGATGCATAAGAAAAATATTCCCTTTATGGCTGGTACCGATACACCTATTGGATATCTCATTCCAGGCTTGAGTCTGCACGAAGAACTTATTCAACTTAACAATTCAGGATTTTCAAATTTAGAAACATTAAAAACGGCAACCCTAAACCCTGCAAAATATTTTGGTCTAGAGAAAACCTTGGGAAGAATTAAAGCTGGCTATGAAGCCGATCTTATATTACTCGATAAAAATCCACTGGAATCAATCGAAAATACACGTACAATAAAAGCTGTAATAAAGGGTGGTAATTATATGAACCGATTCTATTTAGATTCTCTTCAAGCTAATTGATTTGATACTTAAATAGCCATTTTATGGTTTTGAGCTTGACTTAACAGCTCAGATCGAAATAATTTATAGCCATTTATGGAATCAGCTATTACATCATCAGAATTTTTATTTTGATTTTCCTCATACCACTCCGTTGCGACCTCATTAAACCTCATTTTTAAATGAATTTTACTCCACATGGATAAATTATAAATCATTGGAAACAAAGATATTCCAGCATCAGTGAGATAATACTTTTTTATTTTTTTGTCCCGAGGCTCTATAAAATAACTGATAATATCATTTTTAATTAGCTTCTTTAAACGGTCAGTTAAAACATTAGAAGATATTTTTTCTGGAGAATTTATGAAATCCTTAAATGTATTTCGTTCAAGAAACAAATCTCTAATAATTAGTAAAGTCCATGAATCACCTATTATCTCTAGGGATGTGCTAACAGGACAACCTGAACGATTATTTTCAATATTTATCATATTAATTTAAATAAAAAAAATTGTTACAAAAAAGTTTTTAAAAACTGGTTTATGATTATTTTACCTCTAATGTAATGCATTATTTGTCTATTTCAAAGCCCATAAATAAAATGTGAAAAATAATTTATTTTATTCATTAATTACCTTGGGATTAAAGCCCTCATCTAAGATTCTTAAAGTAAATTTGGCGTTTATAAATATGGAAGGGGGGAAAATTTCAAATTCGATTTATTTATTACTACTACTGCTTATAAACACAAATCTATTTGTTTTCGGGCAAGAGAGGGTTACCCTTAGTGGCTACATTATTGATCAAGAAAGCAATGAAACTTTAATTGGTGTCAATGTTGTTCTTCCAGAAATTCAATATGGAGCAACAACCAATGAATATGGCTTTTATTCCATCTCTGTACCCAAAGGAACTTATGAACTAAAGATTAGTTACTTAGGTTATGAATCACGAAATGAGCAAATTGAGTTTAAAGAAACCCTCTCTAAAAATTTCAAACTTACCCCTGAAGCTGAGCTTTTAGATGAAGTCATTGTTGAGGAAAACATTGAATTATTAAATTTAAAAAGCCCCCAAATGAGTGTCAATAATTTGGCAATTCAAACAATAAAAAATATTCCAGCTGCTCTTGGTGAAGTAGATATCATTAAATCTATCACCCTTTTGCCTGGAGTTACCAGTGCAGGAGAAGGAGCTTCAGGCTTTAATGTTCGTGGTGGAGCTGCGGATCAAAATCTTATTCTTCTGGATGAAGCCATCATTTTTAATTCTTCTCATTTATTTGGCTTCTTTTCTGTTTTTAATCCTGATGCAATTAAAGACATACGTCTTTACAAAGGAGGAATTCCTTCAAACTATGGAGGTCGTGTTTCCTCTGTTCTTAACATCTATCAAAAAGATGGAAATAGCAATGATTTTAGTGCACAGGGCGGCATTGGATTAATTTCAAGTAGATTATTACTTGAAGGCCCCATTAAAAAAGAAAAAGGTTCCTTTTTGATAGGAGGTAGAAGCAGTTATGCACATTTATTTTTACCCCTAGTAGAGAGTGTGGGGGACAATAAGGCTTATTTTTATGATTTAAATACAAAACTGAGCTACAAATTAAACCAAAACAACAACATTTACCTCTCGGGATATTTTGGGAGAGATATTTTTGATATTTCTAATTTATTTAATGTAGGTTTTGGAAATTCTGTTGCAAACTTTAGATGGAATCACCTTTTTTCTAATAAGTTATTTTCAAACTTGTCATTAATTTATTCTAATTATGACTATACCCTGGATTTTGGTCTAGCTGATTTCGATTGGAATTTAGGAATAAGAAATTTTAATCTCAAATATGATTTTAAGCACTATCTAAATGAAAAGATTAAACTTGAGTATGGTCTAAATAGTATTTATTATAAGTTTGACCCCGGGCTCATCAGACCCACAAAGGAAGAGTCTGGAATTCAAACTAACAAACTTACAGACAAATTTGCATTTGAAAATTCTTTATATGGTAGTGTAAGTTTACAATTAAATGAAAAGTTAAACCTTCAAGTAGGTACTCGGTTTAGTAGTTTTTTAAGGTTGGGACAAAAACTCAACAGCTATGCAAATGATAATCCTCTTTTATTTAATGAAGAACTCAAAATATACGAAGCCGCAATTCCTATAGGTACAGATAATTATTCAAGAAAAGAGATTCTCAAACCCTTTTATAATCTCGAGCCCAGGCTAGCATTGGCTTATCAAATAGCAGCAGACCGCTCCATAAAAGTAAGCTACAATAGGATGGCACAGTATCTCCATCTAATTTCAAATACCAACTCCCCCACTCCTATAGACGTTTGGGCACCAAGTGGAAAATTTATAGATCCTCAGCTTTTGGATCAAGTTGCATTGGGGGTATTCAAAACCTTTAATAACAATCGTTACAATCTGGAAGTAGAAGGCTTTTACAAATCAATTCAAAATCGTTTGGACTATATCGATGGTGCTGAGCTCATCGCCAATAATGCAATTGAGCAAGTACTTCTTAGTGGTGTTTCCAAAGCGAAAGGACTTGAAGTATTATTTCGTAAAAACGAAGGGAGACTTACAGGTTGGTTAGCCTACACACTTTCAAGATCTGAACAAAAAACTCCGGGGAGAACAGCTCAAGAGACCGGAATAAATAATGGGAATTGGTATGTAACGCCGTATGATAAAACACACGATATTTCACTAACAGCCAACTATACTTTAAATAAAAAGTGGGATTTAAATGCAAATTTCATCTACCAAACAGGCCAGCCAACCACCTATCCAAGTGCCCAATATCAATTTTCAGAATTCTCAATTCCTAATTTTGAGCCCAGAAACAGTAGTAGACTTCCAGCCTATCATCGTTTTGATATTTCTGCAGTGTACTCACCTCAAAAAGAAAATAGACCCTATAACGGGCAATGGGTCTTTGGAATATATAATCTTTACAACAGACAAAATGCTGCCTCTATACGCTTTCAAAACAATAATGATACAGGATTGAATGAAGCAATACGCTTGTCAATTTTTGGAATCATTCCTTCAGTAACTTATAATTTTAAATTTTGATTTATGAAAAGAAGTGTTTGTTTTCTGATTGGCCTTTTTTTAATTATTCAATGTGAAGACCCTATTGATGTGGAAACAAATGACGCAACACAAAAGTTGGTAATTGAGGCTTCAATAAATTGGATTAAAGAAACAAAACAGCCGGAACAAGAGATATTATTATCCCTGACTACATCCTATTTTTCTGATGAAAAAATTCCTGCCAATGGAGCAGAAGTTTATATAGCTGATAAATACGGCACAATCTATCCATTTTATGAAAAAGAAAATAGCGGAAAATATCTGCCAAATAAATCCATTCCATACCAAATAAATGAAGAATTTAGTTTAAACATTAACTATAAAGGACAAAACTACTCAGGATCTGAATCCTTAATAGCTGTTGCTTCTATAGATAGTATAATCAGTACGCCTATCTATTTTTTTGGGGAAGATCGTCTACAGTTTGAAGCCTTCTCTTTTGATCCCCCAAATGAAAAAAACTACAGCTATTTTGAATACGCTAGTGATCGTTTAGAGGGTAACGAATACAATGTGTATCGTGATGATTTCAACGATGGTAATATTTATTATGGAATTCTATTTGGTAGTGAATTTGAAGAAAATGATTCTATTCGTTTTAGACAATATGGTCTCTCACGAAGAGCATTCAATTACTGGAACTTGTTAATTAACCAAAATACCCAGCAAGGTGGACCCTTCCAGACAACTCCCGCCAATTTGAATGGAAATATGACAAACCTTACTAACTCTGAAAATTATCCTCTAGGTTATTTTAGAGTATCAGAAGTGTCAGAAATTTTATTTAAGGTTGAATAAGTCATTAAACTAAATGGCTCATATTCATTTGTTTATATATTGTTTTTATAAAATATCAATGTATTAATATAGTTAATATATATTTTTTTACTATCTTTAATTGCTTTTAACAAGTAACCATAAACCAATTTGTTATTTAATCCGTCTAGATTTATCCTGACGGATTTTTTTTTAAATTATTTTAGTTCTTGAATTAATAAAAAAATCTCCCAAAGGAGATTTTTGTAAATTAGAAAACTAAATATAAAATTAGTATCGTTTCAAATCTGTAGTTCTAAAATCTGTTACGTCAATAACCTCACCTCTAGTATTAAATAATTCTGACATTTCCTTTGAATACTTGTTCTGAAGAATATCATACAAAGAAATTATATCTGAATTACTTGTACCTGATAAAGAAACCCAATGGGTTGCTCCATCTGGTCTTCCAATATCATAAGTTCCTAAACCGATCGTCCTATCTTTAAATGCTGAATTAGATAGCTTAGCTACAATCTTATCATGAGCCGCTTTAAAATTCACTGGGTCAGAAACAATTACACTAAAATTATGCATGTTATTTTGGTTTTCTGCTCCTTGCTTCCAACTTAAAACACGGCCAGAATAAGCTCTATTACCATCAGCATAGTCATTCATTGACCTCCAAAAAGCTGTGTTTTCTGCAGCGGTCATTCCTCCATCAGAACGATTACTCATTCCTAATGGACTATACCAAAGAAGTCTAATATTACTTTCACTCCCTTGCCAAACACGTTGAAGTACATAGCCACTATTTTCATTGAATTTAGCATCTTTCATATACGTATCAACAAGATTTGAAACTGTATTAAAGGAAACTCCATTCATTGTAGTCAACTCAATAGCAGTATATTCAAGAGTTTGTGCAAAAGAAACCCCACAAAAGAGGATTACAAATAAAAAATTAATTTTTTTCATTTTTAAATTGATTTATGATTATTAATTTATAAATATATTAATAATATCTTTTAAGAGCACTAGCGAGGTATTTCAATATTTGAAAATAAACCGCAATTTTGAGTGATATATGACGAAAGCTCATTACGTAGGATGGGGGGTATTATAGAACCTGATTCAGTGTCTGCAAGTTCATATCTAGTCTCTAAATCTTCAACTCGAAAAGAACGAATAGCATTGATGTCTTCAGGAGGAATGACCAATAATATATTATTGAGGAAGTTTCCCTCATCACAAGGATCAATAATGGTAATTTGAAGCTTTTTTACCTTTGGCACCCAATAGCAAAGAACCGAAACCATTCCAAGAACACTCAAACGATATTTTTTTCGGGGATCATATTCTATTATTCCTTTAGAGGGATCAAATAGATCAAACTTTAACCAATTAGGATTTTCAAGCTCAGCTATTTTTTTTTCTATCCGAGCTTTTCTTTTCTCCATCTTCTTCTCCTGTTTCAAAACCTTTTTTACTGTTTTTAATTCTTCTTTCGTTTGTGCAGATAGATTGATCATAAAACAAAGAAGAAACGATAGTGTTAATTTTAGTATACCAAAACGCATTAGTTATATTTATTTTAAAATTGATAAAGATATTTCATTCCAAAGCCTCCATAGAAAAAACGAAGGAGGCTTTTGAATGAATTTTATATTATTCGGGTAGGTTTGCTGCATTATAGTAATACACTTCTCTAATAATTTTACCCTCTTTATTTACCGTAATTTGGGAGTGATTTGAGTGTTTCTTGGTTTTTCCAGACTTCTTGTTTTTAATATTCAAATCCCACCAAGAGATGATTGTTTTTGTATCCGTTCCTTCGTATTCTAATAAATCAGGGTAACCTCTTTCGGTAACATCAATAACCTCATATTGTTTATAAAACTCTTTTAAGTTTTCAATTTCTTCATCAGGACCAAAAGAACTATCCAACTCAGAATTCATAGGATCAGAAATAGAGGCGTTATCTGCATATAAAGAACGCATCGCTTCTAAATCACCTGTAAGTATGTGTGCATACAAAAGACGTGCTTTTGAAATAAATGGATGATCAATATATATGGTACCATTTTTCTTTGTGGTATAAGCATCATAGGCCTTATTCCACTTAAGCTGACTATCACTAATACTGAGTCCTCTGATTTTAGTTCCATCCTTGGTCAACGAAAAGATAGAGTTTCTAGGAATTTTCAAGATAAAGCCAGATTGCTTATCCACTCCCGTAAGAATTTGATACGTGTAAACATCAACTCTATCAATACCTTTAAATTCAATTGCGTCAGAATAGGCCTGACCTCGATTTTTTACATCAAAATTAATTACGTTTTCACTAAGATATTTAGAACGTCCAATTAGATTTTCAATCGGGTTAGGCTTTGGACTCATCACATTCATTTGCCACCATCTAAAATCTTCAGTAATTAAAGAACGCATGGTTGCTTCATCACCAGCTACAAATGCTTTTGTAAATGCATCGACAACATCTATTGAAGGATGTTTATCGTAAATTTTACCCCCTATACTTTTTTGTGCGTTAATAAAAAAAGACGCAAATAGGCATAAAGTAAATACTAGTTTTTTCATTTTAAAATTGGTTTATGGTTAAAAAAACTAATGTATTAATAATTCCAGAAAAAAAAGCAACCTATTTTGGTATTAATTTTTTATTTGAAAACGTTTGATTTCTTTAAATTCTGAAAGTTCAATTGCTTCAATTGTCATTTTTAGTTCATCCCAATTTTCTTCATAAAAAGAATTAGTGTGCTCCAATGCTATTTTTAAATCATTTAAAGCATGTTGCATAAGTGCTTTCTCTGTTTCGGTTATCCCATCAGGTCTAGATCTAATGTATCCTGAAGCGGTATAAATTCTTTTAACAACACTGTTTTCAGGATTCCTTACAATACCTTGTCTTTTATCGACTTTTCCTAAAAAAGAATCTAAAATAGAATCAATCGCTTTTGATGCTTCATCAATTTTATCAATAAGGGATGTATTCGATTCCTTATCTTTTGCATTGATTCTTTTCTTGTAACTGGCAAGAGTTGCCTTGCTAGCCTTCAATTGATTTACTGCAAGAGTAGTTTGTCCCATATAACCCTCTATTACTTTTGAATAGCGATACCGATCTTCTATAGTTTTTTTCGAGACATTCAGTCTTGGATCTGTTAATACTTCAAGACTTGTCTCAGAGGTGTTCGAGGCTGTTCCTAAAACGATTCTGTAATTACCTGGTTTTACAGTGACGCCTCCAGGTTCTCTTTTAGACTTTCTGATATTTCGGCTTGGTCTTTCCACCCCTTTTTCACTTAGTGACCAGTAGGTTCTGTGAAACCCTGTCTCTTTAGGTGCTTTTTGTTTTAAAGTTCTAATCAAGCGCTCACCATCATAAATAGATAATGTTAAAGAATCTTTAGACTTCTCTTCCCCTTTTCTATAAAAATAAGTTAGCATACTTCCATATTTTTTATTCTCCGCGTTGTAAATAGCGTCAGCACCAAATCGAGAACCTGTGGGCTGTTGGTATTCTGTCAAATATGCTTTTGGAGGGCTAAATAAATGAAGTTTTTTCTTGGAGATTTCTGGATTTTTGGCAAGTTCCCTAAAAGGTCTAATATCATCCAATATCCATATTGCTCTTCCAAAAGTTCCAATCACTAAATCGTGCTCTCTAGGGTGAATCACTAAATCTTTTGTAGGTACGGTTGGAAAAACTTTAGCATCAAATTTAGTCCAGCTTTCACCTGCATTTATTGAGTAATAAAGACCGTCGTCCGTGCCTAAGAACAATAAATTTTCAGTTTCTAAATCTTCTACAATACTTAGTGTGTATCCAAAAACGTCTTTTTCATCAACAATACGCTCCCATGATTTACCATAATTAGTTGTTTTAAAAACATAGGGCTGAAAATTAAAGCGTCTGTAGTCATTAGCAACTACAAAGGCTGTTCCTGCTTGTTTGTTGGAAGCTTTTATTTGAGCTATCCAACTGCCCTCTGGTAATTGCTTTAAGTTTTTAGTTAATTCTTTCCAACTTTTCCCTCCATCTTGTGTGATATGCACTCTACCGTCATCAGAACCCGTCCAGAGTAAGTCTTTCTGCAAAGGAGAGGGCTCGATAACCAATAATGTACAGTGATTTTCTGCACCAGTAGCATCTAAAGTAATTCCTCCACTCTCACTTTGCTTTTGCTTTTCGGGATCATTCGTTGTTAGATCGGGAGAAATCACCTCCCACGTCAATCCTTTATCTGTGCTTTTATGAACAAATTGACTTCCAAAGTACACCGTACTATTATCAAAAGGGTCTTGTCCTATTGCTGCATTCCAGTTGAATCTTAAAAAAACATTTGGATCAGGGTGATTTGGTTTTACTCCATAATTATTTCCCGTTTGCCAGTCATAACGAGAAACATTTCCTTGTTGACTCATCGCATATCCATAGCGTGAATCATCTCGGTCGGGTACAACATCAAATCCATCACCGAATGCGATCTCTTGCCAATATGAATTTCGGATTCCTTGCGCTTTCCAAACATAAGCTGGGCCTCTCCATGAACCATTATCCTGCATTCCTCCATATACATTATATGGATATTCATTATCTACATTTACATGATAAAATTGACCCACAGGGATATTACCCACAAAACGCCAAGATGTACCTGCGTCTCTTGAGATATTTAATCCCCCGTCATTTCCATCAATGATAAATGATCCATCTTGAGGATGAATCCACCAAGCATGATGATCAGGATGTACTCCATTGTTTGCATTATAAGCTGGCATTAACTCTTTAAAATTTCTACCGCCATCCTCTGAAACATTTACATAAGTAAAAACAGAGTAAACACGGTTTTCATTTTGAGGATCTACAAAAATATCAGAGTAATAAAAAGGGCGGTTTCCTATATCGGATTTATCATTAACCTTCTTCCATTGATCACCGCCATCAGTTGATTTATACAAAGCATTCTTTTTAGCTTCGATTAAAGCATAAATTATATTTGGTTTGTTTGGAGCAATAGCGATACCTATACGACCTAACTCTCCCTCTGGCAGACCATCTTTCGATGTTTTTTTAATCCATTTTTTTCCGCCATCAATGGTGACATAAAGACCGCTCCCCTTTCCTCCTGAATTAAAAAACCAAGGATCGCGTTTATGTTCCCAGAGTGCAGCCACTAATTTATTGGGGTTTTTTGGATCCATGACCAAATCTGCAGCACCAGTTTTTGGATTTGCAAACAATACTTTTTCCCAAGTAACACCGCCATTTATTGTTTTGAAGATTCCCCGTTCTGGATGTTCTCCCCAGGGAGAACCAATTGCTGCAACATAAACCACTTCAGAATTGGTTGGGTCAATGATTATACGGTGAATATTCCGTGTTTTTTCTAAACCCATAGCTATCCATGTTTTTCCAGCGTCTAGGGATTTATATATTCCATAGCCACCGTTTAAACTATTTCGAGGATTTCCTTCACCTGTACCTACCCATAATACATCAGGGTTGGATTGTTGAATTGCTATTGCTCCTATAGAAGCTGTAACTTGATTATCAAAAATAGGATTCCAAGTAACTCCTCCGCTTGTGGACTTCCAAACTCCGCCGGAAGCGGTTCCAACATACATGACATCACTATCACTATTGACTACATCTATCGTGGTGACTCTTCCACTCATTCCACCGGGTCCAATGTTCCTGGGTGCAACACCTTCCATCCATTTGGGATTTATTTCTTGAGCGGAAAGGGAATGAACTACTAAAAGGAGTAAAAGTGTATATCGTTTTTTCATGAGTTTAATTTTTTCAAAAATTACAAAAAAAACATTAGTTAATTGAATAATCATTAATTCACTTTTAGAATTTTAAAATATCAATTATGATAACTAATACTATTATTTGAAACCTAAAAATGAATAAAATATAGTTACTATCAATGCTCGTTTTTTATTCAATTTTCTTTTGTTAACTTAATGATTAAAAGGAAAATCAGATTGAGGGGAATGAAAAGTTAGTCTTAATCTAATTATGTAATGAATTAATATCCCAAATACAATGCTAAACATTAAACTGGATTCTTAAATAAAAGCCATGGGCTCTATTTCATGTATAAATAAATACAGAGTGTCATAAATCCATACATTATAATTTATTGTAAACGGAATAAGAAATAAACAAATAATGTTTAAAAAAGCAATTAATGAAATATTTACTTTTTTTTTATTTATTTCATATTTAATAATGTAATCTAATATTGTGAAAAAATATCTTATTATAGGATTAGTAATCCTTTTCATACTATATATATGGATCGAACTTGGAGTTGGAATATTTTTTCAAGATAGTTGGGGTGGAGATTAATAATTTTCGACTAAATAAAATTTAAAGTTGACTATTTTGTGATTTTTCAGGATTTGTTTTATGTTTGAGTGTTATTAACCATAAGCCAACTAAAATGAAAAAGCTTTCCATTCATTTAATTTTTTTTTCACTTCTAATCGTTGCATTAGCTTTCAGTTGTTCAACAGAAGTAGAAGATACAACTTCAACACCTATAGTTCAAATACCAGATCCTGAAACTGAGCCTGAGCCTGAGCCTGAACCGGTCCCAGTTGAATATACCCTTTCTGTTTCCAGTACTGAAGGGGGTACTGTGTCATCAGAAGGAGGAACTTATGATGAAGGAGCAGAAGTAACCATAACAGCAACAGCAAATGAAGGATATGCTTTTATAGGATGGGACGGGATTGATTCAACAAATGAAACTTTAACGATTACACTTAATTCAAATCTAAGCATAGAACCAATTTTTCAATTGATTCAAACTAATGAAAGTGGATATTATTCAAATGGTGAAATAGTGTCTATAGATCCTATAGTTTTTTATGACAGAGAATTAGTTGTTAATGGAATTAAGCTGATTGTTGCAGGTGACATTGGAGGTCAGCTAGCTGTGCCGGATTTTTGGATATATAAAACTGCAAGGGTATTTGAATTACTTATAGATAAAGATGGTGAAGATATTGATGCTAATTCTCAACTAAATATGATTAAAACTCTTAAAGGTGAAATTGGTTGGCATCAAGGATACCCTGCGGGTCAAAGAATTGCCAGAGGAGGTGGAAATGAATATTCTCCGAATTTTTTAGATGATAACCGGAATCAATCATATCCTGGTATAGAAGCCTTTGAAGATGCTTTAGCATTAGATGATATGGTCTGGTATAAAAATATAGACAGCCAGGGTACTGGTGATGATGACATCAATGAAATTCTCGAACATACACTTCACACTCTTCATCGTTTTGGTGTAAGAGGAGGTGTTCAAGGCTCTACCGAAGCGCTGAATATAGAAGCTGAAGAAGAAGATATTAGTAATACAGAGGTTTTTCTTGCAATGAAAGAAGCCTACGTCAATGGTGTTTTTGATATTGAGGGGTATGGAGGTAATATTAATAACCAAGATGCATGGCCCGTTATGCTTAAAGAATATCAATATTTATTGACTTATGGAATGTGGGGATTTAATGAATTTTGGGAAGGTGGCAGTCTATCTCCAGAATGGAATGACAATGCAAGAACTCCAGAAGGTGTTTTAGCCAATAACCCTTTAGGTTATGAGCTTTATAATGCTTATTTCAAGCCAGTAATTTCTGTACCAAGTAAGGAGACATTGAGAGCTATTTTTCAAGATAATGACCAGGGAGATTCAGGTTATGTGCCGGATTAATCTTTAAATCATCGGCATTCTTCATTAAGTTCAGTGATTTTTTTATTAATCTATGCTTGTTAAAATGAAGATGAAGATACAATAGCTCCAGTTTTTCAAACAACTCAGCCTGAACCTGAACAAGTTGTTTGAGTATAATACCCTTTTCACGTTTTTATAACTGCTAAAAACGGACAAATATTAGTGATGTAAGTAAAGACTTGTCTTTGTTTAGAGAGTAAGTTCAGAAAAAACAAGTGGATTAGAGATATTGTTGATTTCTTACATTTGCAGCTTATTAACCATAAATCAATTAAAATTAAAACACTTTCTTTTTCCCTTTTAGCAATTATTATTATGTCGTTCGTAATAGTTCAAAGTTGCTCAACTGAAGAAGAAGAATCTGTTGCACATAGATATTATGTCTCCGTTGGTTTGCTTTTTTATTCCAATTCAAATTCTGACTCTTTCACCTTTGCTTCTTCTGAAAAAAATTATTCTAAGAGCTTCCTTGATACTTGAGAAATAATAAAACTTGAAGGATGTACTTTTTATTAAATTATGAAAAAAATACTTTTTATCGCTTTATTATCAGTACCTATAACGTCTTTAAATGCTCAAGAAAAATTAAAAACAGCTGATTTTTTACAATACACCCCCTCGGCATTTTTTTTAACACAATCTGTGCTTCAAAAGCCTAAAAATTTGAAGAAAGATTTTTTTCTTTTTGGCGCTTCGTCACTTATAATGATTCCAACAGTTACCCTTCTAAAAGAGAAAACAAATGTTCTGCGGCCTAATAAAGTTGATTTTAGGTCATTCCCCTCTGGTCATTCAGCAATATCTTTTATGGGAGCAGAACTAATGCGCATAAAAAATCCAAAGAAACCTCTTCTATGGATAGGAGCATATGGTGTTGCTGGTTATGTATCTGCTCAGCGAGTAGCCGATAAACAACATCGCCTCTTGGATGTGATCGGTGGAGCTGTTATTGGGATTGTTTCAGCTCAACTATCAAAACGGATCTGTGAAAAGCTCCTTTCAAAAAAAGTAATTTACTGAATCATCGGCATATCCTCTTCAGTAAGTTCTACAATACACTTAATCAAGAATGAAACAAGCTACTAATGAAGTAGGTGAATACCTAAGAACTCTATAAAGACCAGGCTTTTCCACCGGTGGTTTCCATAAGGTCAACACATCCTTTTTGTTGGCCTGGAACGGGAGCATAAGCCAATACATTTTCTCCAATAAATTCATTTGTTTTAAATGCATTTACGGTTAAATTCCTTAGTTGCCCTGCAAACTTAGCGGCATCTTCTTCACCTGCAGGAACATCATTCCCCGGTTTAAGATATTTAGCTAGTTGAGCATCCCAATCTGTTCCGCTTAATTCACTTGCATTGGTTTTTCCTGCGGCACTTGTTCCCGCTTCTTTAAAAGCTTTCCAAGCGTCAACAAAATTATCTTGTCGCTCTTTATCCCAGACAGCATCAATATAGGCATCTGCAAATTCAGGGAGTTTTAATTCAATTGCTCCGGGAATATCTGTTTTAGGAATAATTAACTCCATCAAATTGGAGACAATTCCAAAATCTTCTGCGGGTATAAATACAGGGGTATAAGTTACCGCTGTCTGACAACTTTGAAATAAACTCACTACGGTAGGAGTGATTGCAATGGCTCCAATTCCGGAACCAATATTTCGTAAGGCTTTTCTTCTATCCATTTCTATACTATTAAATATTCATTTTTTTCAATTCTTCGACTGCATGGTTTGCAGCTCTTGCGGTCAATGCCATGTATGTAAGCGAAGGATTTACATTCCCTGCTGAGGTCATTGCCGCTCCATCAGTTACATAAACATTTGGCACGTCATGCAATTGATTATTCGCATTTAATACCGATGTTTTACGGTCACGACCCATTCTTGCAGAACCCATTTCATGAATTCCTAGTCCGATTGCATAATCACCATCATACCCTCTTACGTCTTTAAAACCAGCATTTTCGAGCATTTCAGCAGCTTGTTGTTGCATATCTTTTCTCATGTTGAGCTCGTTTTCCTTGATTGTAGCATCAAAGGTAACGGTAGGTAATCCCCACTGATCTAAATTTTCGTAATCTAATGTCATTTTATTATCATGGTAGGGTAGAATTTCTCCAAATCCACCTAAGCCCATTCTCCAGTCTCCTGGAGTTGTTACAGCTTCTTTAAAGGCAGCACCGTACGCCATTTCTGCGATAGAATCCGACCAGTTTCCTCTGCTAGCTCCCCCTTGATATCCATAACCACGGGTAAAATCTTTACGGTTTGTATTTCCGCCGATATTTCTAAAACGAGGAATATAAACCCCATTTGGTCTTCTTCCTGTATAGTATTTATCTTCGAATCCTTCAAAACGTCCTGAAGCACCTACACCTAAATGGTGGTCCATAATATTATGTCCTAACTCTCCAGAATCATTCCCCATTCCATTTGGAAAGCGCTCTGATTTGGACTGCATTAAAATAGAAGTTGTTGGAATTGCAGAAGCACATAAAAAGATCACTTTTGCATTAAATTCATACACTTCTTTAGTTTCCGCATCGATTACACGAACTCCAGTGGCACGTTTTGTATCAGCATCATAAATTACCTCGTGCACAACCGAATTGGCCCTAAGAGTCATGTTTCCTGTTGCCTCAGCAGTTGGAAGTGTTGAAGAGTTACTACTAAAGTAAGCTCCAAATGGACAACCTCGCATACAGCGGTTTCTGTATTGGCAATTACTTCTTCCTAAGCCTGGTTTTGAACCTTCGGTAATATGCGCTGTTCTTCCCATTGTCAAAATACGGTCATCGTACTTTTCACTCATCGATGATTTTAATACATCTTCCACACAATTCATTTCCATTGCTTTCAAATAATTGCCATCTGGAAACTGTGGTAAACCAACATTTTCTCCACTGACACCAATAAATTCTTCTACATGATTGTACCAGGGGGCTAAATCTTTGTAACGAATGGGCCAATCTACGGCAATTCCATCTTGGAGATTGGCTGTAAAATCAAAATCTGTAAGTCGGTAACTTTGTCTTCCCCACATTAAGGAACGTCCTCCTACGTGATACCCTCGCATCCAGTCAAAACGATTTGTCTCATTATATGGATGTTTGACATCATCAACAAAAAAATGTTTATTAGATTCAGTAGTAGTATATCCGGTCCTACTTTGCTTTCCTTGGGTTTTTTTAGTTTCCTGAGTAATCACATCCCCTGTTTTATAATCCCAAGGATCATTATTCATAGTTGGGTAGTCTTCAACGTGTTTGACCATAGGTCCTCGTTCTAGGACCAAAGTTTTTAACCCTTTTTCACATAGCTCTTTTGCTGCCCATCCACCGCTGATTCCGGTTCCAACAACTATTGCATCGTAGTTTGTTTCCATTAAGATTTTTTTTTATTTTTTTGTTTGCTTTGATCTGAGTCCCTCAAATATAAATATTTTATCGTGGGATCTTAAATATTTGTCTAATTTTAGACATATAATTTCTGTTAAAGTTTAAATCAAACCAAATGAAACAAAATAAATTTATCAAGTCAATTGGACTCATCGTACTCGCTATTACAGTTCTCAACAGTGTTGTAGCCTGCAAAAATATTCCAGAAAAAAAAGTTGAAAATAAAACTCCCTTTTTCAAACTTTCTTTAGCGCAATGGTCATTTCATCGTGCTTTTCGTTCTGGGGACACTTCTCCTTATGAATTTGCAAAAATGGCTCATGAATTAGGTTTTGAAGGATTAGAATATGTAAGTGCACTCTATCCAGATGTCATGAACAGTGAAGACAAACCAGCAGCAATACAAAATTTCGTTTCTAGAAATAATGCCCTTGCAGCAGAATATAAAATGCAAAATGTATTAATTATGGTTGACTCTGAAGGAGATTTATCAAGCTCCAATGAAGAAGCGAGAATGACAGCCATTGAAAATCATAAGCTATGGATCAAGGCAGCTCATGACATGAAATGTACTTCGGTTCGCTTGAATCTTTATGGGGAAAAAGATCCTGATAAATGGATTGAAAATTCAATCAAAAGTTTGGCTGTGTTGAGCGATTATGCAGCACCACTTAACATTAATGTGATTGTAGAAAATCATGGGCGAATTACTTCAAATGTTCCTCTTTTGATGCAAGCTATCAATGGTTCTCAAAAATCTAATTGTGGAACCCTCCCTGATTTTGGAAATTTCTGTATTGCAGAAGAAGGATACGGTTCTGTATTTGATGGCAGTTGTAAAGAAATTTATGATTTCTACAAAGGAGTCACTGAGATGATGCCTAGAGCCTTTGGGGTGAGTGCTAAATCAAACGACTTTGATGCCGAAGGAAATGAAACCACTCTTGACTTCATGAAACTTATGACCATTGTTAAAGAAGCAGGGTATACCGGATTTGTGGGAGTAGAATATGAAGGATTTCGTCTTTCTGAAAAAGAAGGAATAATTGCTACTAAAAAATTATTGGAAACGATCGGTGCTAAACTTTAGTAATGGTTTTAAAAACTAGGATTCAGCTCTCTTTTTTATTCTTTCTAGAATTTTTTATTTGGGGTGCTTGGTTTGTTACAATGGGTACTTTTCTTTCACAAGAATTTAGTGCCAGCGGAGGACAACTTGCGATGGCATATGAAACCCAATCTATAGGTGCTATTATTGCCCCCTTCATTATTGGGCTAATTGCAGACCGGTATTTTGAAGCACAAAAAATTTTAGGCGTTTTACATCTTATGGGGAGTGGTCTGTTATATGTCGCTGCAAGTGCTGAAAGTTTCACCTTGTTTTATCCCTACATATTTATATATATGCTTTTATACATGCCGACTTTAGCTCTTGCAAATTCTGTAGCTTTCCATCAAATGAAAAACCCCTCAAAAGAGTTTGCACCAATTCGGGTTTTGGGAAGTTTAGGCTGGATTATCGCAGGACTTACAATAGGTTATTTCGCTTGGGAGGGGAAAGCAGTTTTACAATACACTTTTTATATGGCTGCTACCGCATCACTTTTGATGGGTATTTTTAGTTTTACTTTACCAAAAACTCCACCTAAAGCAGATCGCCAAAAGAAAATTACATTGCGAGAAATTCTTGGTCTAGATGCTCTGGCGATGCTAAAAGATCGCGGTTTTCTATTTTTCTTTATTGCCTCTATTTTAGTTTGTATTCCACTGGCGTTTTACTACCAGCATGCAAATCAATTTTTGAATGAGTTAGGAATGAAAGCTGCTGCTTCTAAAATGATTATGGGGCAAATTTCTGAAGTCCTATTTCTATTACTCCTCCCTATTTTCCTAAAAAGATATGGCGTCAAAAACGCACTGATAGTAGGTATTTTAGCTTGGGGCTTACGCTATTTGTTATTTGCTTTTGGTAATGTTGGAGAACAAACCTGGATGCTCCTTTTTGGTATAATTCTGCATGGTGTTTGTTACGATTTCTTTTTTGTTTCTGGACAAATATATACTGATTTTAAAGCCGGAGAAAAATTCAAGAGTGCTGCGCAAGGACTAATCACTTTAGCCACCTATGGCGTTGGAATGCTCATTGGATTCAGATTTGCTGGATGGCTAACGGATCAATATGCCATAGAGGGTGGACATTTATGGAGAGAAATATGGGTTCAACCCGCAATTTTTTCTTTTATTGTACTTATTCTTTTTCTACTATTTTTTAAAAATGAAACCATTAAAATTAAAACACTATGAGTAAAATAAGACTAGGCGTTCTAGGCGGTGGCGGAGACTCTCTTATTGGAGTTCTTCATCGGGTAGCTTCAAATATGTATGACCGTTATGAAATTACCGGGGGGGTCTTTAATCCCAATTATGAGGAAAATATAAAATTCGCCAAACACATTGGGGTAAATACAGATAGAGTCTATGTTGATTTTGATACTTTTATCGAAGAAGAAATTAAAAAACCCGAAGGTGAGCGTATCGAAGTGGTATCCATTTTAACTCCCAATTTCCTTCATTTTCCTATGGCCAAAAAACTTTTGGAAAATGGCTTTAATGTCATTTGTGAAAAACCTATGACAACATCTTATGCAGAGGCAAAAGAATTAGAGACATTACAAAAAAAGCATAATGCAATTTTTGCTGTCACATACACTTATACAGGCTATCCTATGGTTCGTCATATGAAACATATGATTGCTGAGGGTGAAATAGGAGCCGTCCAAAAAGTAGACATACAATATTATCAAGGATGGATCAATCCGGTAATCCATGACCCAGAAGTACGTAAAACAGTATGGAGATTAGATCCTAAAAAAGCGGGGATCAGCTCATGTATTGGTGATATTGGAACCCATGCTTTTCAGATGGTTGAATATCTAACCGGACAAGAAGTCAAATCTGTTCTTGCCGATTTAAACAACTTGTATGAAGATAATACCCTGGACATTGACGGAACTATTTTAGTCCGTTTTTCTGACACCTTTAAAGGAGTATTAAGAGCGAGTCAGATTGCTACAGGTGAAGAAAATAATCTAACAGTCGCTATTTATGGAACAAAAGGAGCTTATAAATGGGAACAAGAAAATCCTAATTTTTTATATCATTTAAAAGACGATGAACCTCGACGCGTTATAAAACCAGGAAATGCCTATGTCTCTGATGTAGCTGCTGATGGAACAAAATTACCTGGAGGTCATCCCGAAGGAATTTTTGACGCTATGGGAAATATATACAAAGGGGTAGCAAAAGCCTTACGAGGAGAAACCGCCTTTAAGGGTGAATTTCCTACAATGCACGAGGGAGTAAGAGGGATGCTATTTATTGAAAAAGTTGTTGAATCACATAAAAACGGAAATATATGGCAAAGCATGGAGAACGAATGAAAACTATAAAAGGTCCTGGTATTTTTCTAGCACAATTCGTAGATAGCCAAGCACCCTTTAACAGTCTTGATGGTATGTGTAAGTGGGCAGCGGATTTAGGATACAAAGGTATCCAAATACCAACTTGGGAAACATTTCTAATTGACCTAGATAAAGCCGCAGAAAGTCAAACCTACTGTGATGAATTAAAAGGAAAGATTAATTCTTATGGTTTAGAGATTACAGAACTTTCTACACATCTTCAGGGTCAGCTCGTGGCAGTTCATTCAGCCTATGATTTAATGTTTGACAACTTCGCCCCTGAACCCTTAAGAAAAAACCCTAAGGCAAGAACGGAATGGGCAATAGAAACGATGAAAAAAGCAGCTATTGCAAGTAAACGCCTAGGACTAAAAACCCACGCCACCTTTTCAGGTGCCTTACTGTGGCATACTTGGCATCCTTGGCCTCAGAGACCCCAAGGACTTGTTGAGCTTGGCTTCGCTGAATTAGCAAAACGATGGAAACCTATTCTAGATGTCTTTGATGACAATGGTGTAGATGTATGTTATGAAATACATCCTGGAGAAGACTTACATGATGGGGTCACTTTTGAGCGATTTTTGGAAGCTACAGGAAATCATAAACGAGTCAATATTTTGTATGATCCTAGCCATTTTGTTTTACAACAATTGGACTATATTGAATATATAGATCATTACCATCAATTCATTAAATCATTCCACGTGAAAGATTCAGAATTTAAACCTAATGGCAAAAAAGGAGCCTTTGGAGGATATGGAGATTGGATTGACCGCGCAGGTCGCTATCGCTCTCCAGGTGATGGACAGATTGATTTCAAAACTATCTTTACAAAACTAACAGAATATGGGTGTGATGTATGGGCAGTAATGGAATGGGAGTGCTGCATCAAAAGTCCCGAGCAAGGCGCTAGAGAAGGAGCTTCATTTATCCAAAATCACATTATAGAAGCTACAGAAAAAACCTTTGATGATTTTGCCGGAGGTACTATCGACGAACAACACTTGCGTAACATATTAAACCTTTAACACTTTAAACAAAACTTTATGAAAAAAATATTTTTAGCTCTATTGACACTTGGATTAATGACCGGTAGTGCACCACTAAAAGAAAAAACTGTACCCACAGTTGATGCAAAATGGGAATCACTATTCGATGGTGAAACTCTTAATGGTTGGCATCGTTTCAATCGTATGGGAGTTACCCCTATATGGACAGCCAAAGATGGAGTACTTACCTTTGATCCTGAACTGCTTCCCAAAGGAGATTATATTCATGATATTGTAACCGACAACACCTATAAAAGTTTTCAATTGTCAATAGAATGGAATATCTCTGAAGGAGGTAACAGTGGAATTTTTTGGGGAGTTCAAGAGGGAGAAAATCATAACAAACCCTATTCAACAGGTCCAGAAATCCAAGTATTAGATAACGAAAGACATCCTGATGCTAAAGCAAATCCAAAATTTCACCAAGCAGGTGCACTATATGACATGGTTCAGCCTTCTAAAGATGTCTGTAAGCCCGCGGGTGAATGGAATCATGTGCTCCTTACAATAGACCATAATAAAAATGAAGGAAGTGTTGAGTTAAATGGTACTAAAATTGTTGAATTTCCATTAAGTGGAGAAGAATGGGACACTATGGTTGCCAACTCAAAATTCAATGATAAGTGTGACTTCAAGCGTTTTGGAAAAATGAAATCTGGTAAAATTGGTTTACAAGATCATGGCAACAAAGTGTCTTTTAGAAACATCAAAATTCGTAAACTTTAAGTTATAAAATATGATCCTATCCATGACGGGTTTTGGTAAAACCGAAACCCAATGGGAAGATAAAAACCTCAGTGTTGAGATTCGTTCCTTAAATAGTAAAAATGCTGATATAAATCTAAGAACTCCCTCGTATTTAAGAGAAATGGATACGGAAATCCGAAAGCGTATCGCTCAACAATTGCATCGAGGAAAAATAGACTTAAATATATTCATTGAATTTAATGGTCAAAATGCACCCTCAACAATTAATACCTCTGTTGTAAAATCTTATATCGGTCAGCTTAAAGAAATTGGAGACGTTTCTGAAAATGAAATGATGGCTATCGCCATGCGTTTACCTGATACCTTGTCCTCAGAACGAGAAACGTTACAAGAAGTTGAAAAAGAAGCGATTTTTAATCTATTAAACCAAGTCATAAAAGACATTGAAAGCTATAGAAGAGATGAAGGTAAGGCGCTTGAAAAGGATTTTTTGAAACGGATTGATCTCATTGAGGGACATCTCACATCTGTTATTAAAATTGATCCAGAGAGAAGTGATAAAATAGAACAAAAACTTCGTTCTGCACTAGACGATTTAAAAATTGAAGTGGATACCAATCGTTTTGAACAAGAATTGATTTTTTATCTTGAAAAGTTTGACATTACCGAAGAAAAGGTTCGCCTTAAAAATCATTTAGACTATTTTAAAGAAGTTATGAAGAATGATTTCCCTAATGGTAAAAAATTAGGCTTTATTGCTCAAGAAATGGGTCGCGAAATCAATACCATTGGATCAAAAGCGAATCATGCTGAACTGCAAAAAGTTGTTGTTCAAATGAAAGATGAATTGGAGAAAATAAAAGAACAACTATTAAACGTACTCTAAATTGAATTCAGGGAAACTCATCGTCTTTTCTGCCCCTTCAGGAAGTGGTAAAACCACTTTGGTTCACCATTTACTATCCCAAACCCTTCCTCTAGGATTTTCAATTTCTGCAACTTCAAGAAAACCACGCGGACAAGAAGAAGACGGGATCGATTATTATTTTCTGAGCGCTTCTGAATTTCAGATGAAAATCGAAGAAAAAGCATTTTTGGAATACGAAGAAGTATACCAAAACACTTTTTATGGGACGTATACATCAGAGCTGGAACGACTATGGGCAGAGGGAAAACAAGTTCTGTTTGACATTGATGTAGTGGGGGGAATAAACATTAAAAAGCAGTATCCAGATCAAACCCTTGCAATTTTTGTAAAACCTCCTTCTTTAAATGAACTTGAAGATCGCCTCAGAAAACGCGGAACTGATAGCGAAGAAAAAATTAAAGAGCGCTTGGAAAAAGCAAAAATAGAAATTGAATATGCCACGCAATTCGATTATTGTTTAATCAATGAAGACTTGGAAACTGCCAAGAAGGAAGTTGTTCAATTGGTTTCTGACTTCATAAATCCCTGAGGGATACCTACCTTTACCCTGTGAAAAAAATTGGTTTGTATTTTGGAACCTTTAATCCGATTCATAAAGGACATCTGGCTTTAGGTATATACTTTGCTGAGCAAACAGACCTCGACCAAGTTTGGTATGTAGTGAGTCCTCAAAATCCTTTTAAAGTTGATGATTTGTTATTAGACGACCAACACCGTTTAAAAATGGTGCGCCTTGCATTAGAAGATGAGCCTAAGCTGACCGCTAGCGATATTGAATTCTCTCTTCCCAAACCCAATTATACCATCCATACTCTGGAACATTTAGTTCAAATCCATCCCGAACAACAATTTGTGCTATTGATGGGAGAGGATAATCTTGTTCATTTTGATCGGTGGAAACATCATGAACGTATTTTAGAACGCGTTGAGGTTTATGTATACCCTAGACAACATGAGAGTTTTCCTCCTACAGCTTTATTAAATCATGAAAAAGTGAAATTAATAGATGCTCCCAAGCTTGAGTATACCTCTACTGCAGTAAGGGAAATCTTAAAAAAAGGGGGAAGTGTTGAAGCCTTTATCCCCAATGCCAGTTGGGTTTATATGGAGAAAAAGGGGTTTTATAAATAAAACATGTAACCTAAAAGTTGTCGTGTAAGATTATTTATTTGATCTTTTTAGGACATAAATAATAGTTTTAGAGCTTAAAACTCAATTCTAATCAAAATGAGCTGCTAAAATCTCCTACAAAAAAAGAATGAATGTTCACCCTTTCATGATTTCTTCCACCAAACGTTTTGTTAAACCCTCTCGACTCCAACGCTCTATGTTGGGAAAACTATTTTGAAGATGATCTTTTTGAGAGGCTACCTGTTCAATAAATTCTAAAATACCTTGATTATCTTGGGCTTCCAACATCTTGGCTGCTGACCCTTGGGCTATAAATTTTCCAGCTTCAGAATTTGGATCACCTATTGAGAGTACCGGGACTTCAGTCGCTATATATTCTAGAATTTTTCCTGATATCATTTGTGTATGTGCGCCTTCAAAAATAAAATTGAGGAGAAGGTGGGCGCTTTTCATAAGTTGTATGGCCTCTCGATGGGGGATGTATCCATGAAAAATAAGTTCAATTTTAGGATATTTTAAACGTATTCCTTCAACAATCTCTTGATTAATATTCCCTGCAAGAGATAATCGTACAGGAGCTTTTAGGTTACTTAAAATCCGAAGTACAGATTCATAATCTTGATTTTGTGTCAATAAGCCCGTGTATACCACGTGAAATACTTTTTTGGTTATTATCCTTTTAATTTCCTGAAATAACTTTGTATCATAGCCATTAGGAATTGAAATAAATTTTTGCCTTGGAGCTCTGACTCTAAGTTTATCGTGGAGTGCACCACCCACGGTAGTCAAAACACCATCGGCAGCTTGAAGTACTTTTTTTTCTAAAGCCAAATCTTTTTGAATTGCATTTTTAGAACGATACATCTCACTATTATAAAAAATATCCGTCCAAGGATCTCTAAAGTCTACCCACCATTTTACATCAAATTGTTCTTTGAGTTGAAGTCCCGCCAAATGAGTAGAGTGTGGAGGTCCTGTGGTAACTAAATACGATATCGTTTCCTCTTTTAAGACCTTTTGAGCTGCTTTTATAGCAAACGGAATCCAACCTTTTCGTGCATCGGGAATAAAAAAGTTTCCTCGAACAAAGGCCGCAAATTTCCCTAAAGCACTTTTTCGTTTGACTTCACCTTGAGGAATTCCTTTTTGGGAACTGCCGGTAGTCAAAAGGGAATACCAGCGTAATGGCTCCCTTGTGGTTGTTTTAATTATATGAATATCTTCAACTTCTTCCAACAAACTTTTATCCCAAACTGCATAGGAAGCTTTTCCTTCGTCAACTGTTATTACAATGGGATCCCATCCCAACTGTTTTAGGTATTTGGCAAAATACATCCAACGCTGAACTCCAGAACCTCCAGCGGGAGGCCAATAGTAAGAAATAATCAAGATTTTTTGTGTGGGTATTTTCACCTTATTTTTTTGCCTTCCATAAAGGTACGGAAGAACAAGCTTCCCCATAAAATAAACTTTTAGCAACCGACTGTAATCGCTGTACTAAAAGAATGTAGGCATCTTGAGGAATTGTTTTATCCGAACACCCTTTAATCATTATGGGTTTGTCTACAAAAGGGGTTAGATCTATGTTAGAAAGCATTTGGCGGTACAACTGTTGCTCTAAATCTTGTAAGGAACCCAAAACTACCATCTTGGCAGAATTTAAATAGGATGTCACCAATAGTGTAGCCCAAGCAGGAAGTATGGCATCTGCGCTACAGCCAAGAGCTACAAAATGTTCTGAGTATGTATTCCAATCATGTTTTTTTAAAGCTTCTCTAAACGGTTTTTCACGCAGTAGAAACCCTTGTTCTAACCATTGTGACAAATCAATAAATGTACGTGTCCCCATGGGAATATATTCCTCTAAGTCAAAATTTACAAGAACACTATTAGCTACCTTATTGACAATTGCTTCTGCCATGTTTACAACATTCCTAATTCAAGTTTAGCCTCTTCACTCATCAAGTCCTGCGTCCAAGGCGGATCAAAAGTAATCTCCACCGCTGCAGTTTTTACTTCATCAAGAGACTTTACTTTTTCTTCTACTTCCATAGGAAGGGATTCAGCCACAGGACAATTGGGTGTTGTTAGTGTCATTAGTATTTTGACATCCAAATCTTCATTTACAAATACGTCGTAGATCAATCCTAATTCATAAATATCAACTGGAATTTCAGGATCATAAATGGTTTTTAAAACATTCACTATTTTTTCTCCAAGGACATTGGTATCGATTGCTTCTGACATAAGAATTTAGTTCAATTGTGTTTGAAAAGCCACAGCATACATTTTTATTTGTTTGATCATAGAGACCAAACCATTAGCACGTGTGGGTGATAAATGTTCTTTTAGTCCAATTTCATCAATAAAGGTAGTATTGGCAGCTAAAATATCTTTTGGATGCTGGTTTGAAAACGCTCGTATTAATATAGCGATGATTCCTTTTGTAATAATGGCATCACTATCTGCAGTGAAGTTTAACTTGTCTTGCTCTAATTGTGCATGAACCCATACTTTGCTTTGACATCCTTTTATAATGTGATTGTCTGTTTTGTATTCTTCAGCGATTAAAGGAAGTGATTTTCCTAAATCAATCATATATTCATAGCGTTGCATCCAATCATCAAATAATGAAAATTCTTCTACAATCTCTTCTTGAATGGCTTCTATCGTTTTCATATTTAAAAATATAAAATTATTGCAACATGGCTACTGCCTTTCTTATTCCTGCTTCCAAGCGATCTATTTCTTCAAATGTATTATAAAAAGAAAAAGAAGCGCGAACCGTCCCTGGGATTTTATAAAAGTCCATAATAGGTTGCGCACAGTGGTGACCCGTTCGAACAGCAATTCCCATTTGATCTAATATACTTCCAATATCATAAGGATGAATGGATCCTACGTTAAAGGAAATAACTGCTGTTTTTTCTGTGGCTTCCCCATAAATTTTTAATCCTTCAATCTTTTCCAAAGCAGACGTGGCATACGTTAATAATTCTGCCTCATAACCCGCTATTGTATCAAACCCTATACCATTCATATAATCCAATGCAGCTCCAAAAGCAATACCACCAGAAATATTGGGTGTTCCCGCTTCAAACTTATGGGGTAAATCAGCATAGATTGTTTTTTCAAAAGTAACCGTAGCAATCATTTCTCCTCCTCCTTGATAAGGGGGAAGGGTTTGGAGTAGTTCTGTTTTGCCATATAACATTCCAACGCCTGTAGGTCCACACAATTTATGTGCAGAGGTTACGTAATAATCCACATTCAAAGCTTGAACATCTGCTTTGATATGGGGTGATGCCTGAGCACCATCAATTAAGACTTTAGCCCCTTTAGTATGGGCTTTTTCAATAATTTCTTGAATCGGATTGATCGTTCCTAACGCATTGGAAACATGATTTACAAATACCAATTTAGTATTTGAATTCAGAAGACCGTCAAAAGCTTCCATGTCCAAAGTTCCTTCATGCGTCATCGGGATTACTCTTAAAAGTGCCTCTGTTTTTTCACACAACATTTGCCAAGGCACAATATTAGAATGATGTTCTAAAGCAGAAATTAAAAGTTCGTCTCCTTTTTTAAGAATTGAAGCATAGCCTGAAGCAATACAATTGATACTTTCAGTAGTTCCTGCTGTAAAAATAATCTCATGGGGATAAGCTGCATTAAAATGTTTTTGAATTGTAGCCCTAGCATTTTCGTATGCATCCGTTGCCTCTTGACTCAATTTGTGAACTCCCCTATGAATGTTTGCATTATAACGATAATAATAATCAGAAATAACCTCAACAACCTGTTTGGGTGTTTGTGAGGTTGCTGCATTATCCAAATAAACAAGAGGTTGCCCATTTACCTCTCGAGATAAAATAGGAAAGTCTTTGCGAAGTTGGTTTACATCAAACATCTATAATTCAAATCCTAAACTGACGCCAAGTTTCTTGGCAATTTGATTATTAATTCGCTTTTTCAACGAAGGTAATTGTACGCTTTCTAAAACGTTATTTGCGAATGCATAAGTCAAGAGCGCTTTTGCCTCTTTCTTTGGAATTCCTCTAGAACGTAAATAAAATAGGGCTTCTTCGTCCAACTGTCCAATTGTACAACCATGAGAACATTTTACATCATCTGCATAAATTTCCAATTGAGGTTTGGTATTGACGGTTGCTTTATCATCCAAAAGAATATTGTTGTTCTGTTGAAATGCATTTGTCTTTTGAGCAATTTTATCTACCAATATCTGTCCGTTAAAAACTCCTTCTGAACGTTCAGAAAAAATTCCTTTATAATCTTGATGACTTTCACAGTTGGGTTGAGCATGGTGCACCAAAGTAGCGTGATCTACATGTTGTTTTCCTTTCAAAATAGTTACTCCTTTGAGCGTAGAAAGAATGTGTTCTCCTTTATGAAAATAATTTAAATTATTCCGTGTCAATTTACCCCCTAAAGAAAAAGTATGAACACTGGCATGACTATTCTTTTCTTGAATAATGTAGGTGTTGTCAATTAAAGAAGCGGATTCTAGATCATTTTGAAGCTTATAATAATCCATAAAGGCATCTTGGTGTACATAGATTTCCGTAACACAGTTCGTTACTACTGGATGCTCTTTAAGGCTCTGGTGTCGCTCTATAATTTGAACTTGTGCGTTTTGATCCACAACTATTAAGTTACGAGGTTGTAACCAAACCGCTTTTTCTTTTCCAGTTGAAAAGTGTATAATTTCTATTGGCTTTTCTGCAACAACATTTTTAGGAATATAGATAAAAGCCCCTTCTTTAGCGTAAGAAGTGTTTAATGCCGTCATACTGTCTTCCTGATTCGCTATTTTATTAAAATAGGTGTCAATTAATTTCTTGTATTTAGGTTTGCTTAATGCCGCTGAAAGTAAACAGACATCAATCCCATCATGGGTGGTGTTTGATAAAAAAGGGCTGTAGACCCCATCAATAAAAATAACTTTGTAAGTATCCGTATCGAATAAAAAATATTTTTTGACTTCTTTAAGATCTACGTTTGTTTCATCCTTTGGAAAAATAGCATAATCTTGATTAATCAAATTTGCCAAGGAGGTATATTTCCAAGCTTCATCTTTTTTAGTAGGAAAGCCTTTTTCTTCAAATACTTTTAAAGCAGCAACACGCGTTTGATGAACTAAATCTGAAAGATCCATCCCGTCATCAAAAGCCAAATGAGAAGAAACTAATTTTTCTTTAAATTCCATATTATGCTAATTCTTTAATCCAATCGTAGCCTTTTGCTTCCAATTCGTGAGCTAATTCTTTTGTTCCAGATTTTACGATTTTACCATCAAAAAGGACATGTACAAAATCAGGTACTATATGATCTAAAAGACGTTGGTAATGTGTAATTACTATAACAGCGTTGTCTTTGCTTCTAAGTTTATTGACCCCATTGGCTACAATTTTCAATGCATCAATGTCCAAGCCAGAATCGGTTTCATCGAGGATTGCAAGAGCGGGCTCTAACATTGCCATTTGAAAGATTTCATTTCTCTTTTTTTCTCCCCCAGAAAAACCTTCGTTTAATGAACGCGATAAAAACTTAGAATCGATTTCTAAAAGTTGGGCTTTCTCTCTAATCTTTTTTAATAATTCACTTGCAGGCATATCCTCCAAGCCTTTTGCTTTTCGGTTGGCATTTATTGCAGTTTTAATAAAGTTAGTTACCGATACTCCGGGAATTTCAACAGGATATTGGAAGGAAAGAAAAATCCCCTCATGCGCTCTTTCCTCAGCGTCCAATTCTGAGAGATCTTTCCCTCTTAATAATATTTTTCCAGCGGTCATTTCATAGTCCTCATTTCCAGCAATTACAGAAGAAAGCGTACTCTTTCCTGAGCCATTAGGTCCCATAATCGCATGGACTTCTCCTGCTTTTACATCAAGGTCTATCCCCTTTAAAATATCTTTACCCTCAATTTGGGCGTGTAAATTTTCAATCGTTAACATAGTTGGTTTTTTTATCCCACTGATCCTTCAAGGGAAATTTCTAACAATTTTTGTGCTTCTACTGCAAACTCCATAGGAAGCTTATTTAATACTTCCTTGCTAAATCCATTCACAATTAATGCAATGGCTTTTTCTGTATCGATTCCTCTTTGGTTGCAGTAAAATATTTGATCTTCACCAATTTTACTGGTTGTTGCTTCATGTTCAATTTGTGCAGAATTACTTTTTGCTTCGATATACGGAAACGTGTGTGCTCCACAATCGTTACCCATTAGAAGAGAATCACATTGTGAGAAGTTTCTGGCATTCTTAGCACGCGCTCCTACTTGAACTAATCCACGGTAGCTATTCTGGGATTTTCCAGCAGATATTCCTTTTGAAATGATCGTACTACGGGTATTATTTCCTAGATGAATCATTTTGGTTCCCGTATCGGCTTGTTGATAGTTGTTTGTAACTGCAATGGAATAAAATTCTCCAATGGAATGGTCTCCTTTCAAAATACAAGAAGGATATTTCCACGTCACTGCTGATCCAGTTTCTACTTGTGTCCAAGATATTTTAGAGCGATTGTGGCAAATTCCACGTTTTGTCACAAAATTAAAAACACCCCCTTTACCTTCTTTATCTCCAGGGTACCAATTTTGAACTGTTGAATATTTGATTTCAGCATCATCAAGAGCTATCAATTCAACAACAGCAGCATGAAGTTGATTTTCATCTCTGGAAGGAGCGGTACATCCTTCAAGGTAACTAACATAACTTCCTTGATCTGCGATAACTAAAGTCCGTTCAAATTGTCCAGTCCCCGCTTGATTGATTCTAAAATAAGTTGATAGTTCCATTGGGCAACGAACTCCCTTTGGGATATAACAAAAAGATCCATCAGTAAATACAGCAGAGTTTAATCCAGCGTAGTAATTGTCTTTAGGAGGAATAACACTTCCTATGTATTTTTTGACCAATTCTGGATGCTCTTTAATCGCCTCCGATATGGAACAGAAAATAATTCCTTTTTCTGCTAATGTCTTTTTGAAAGTAGTCGCCACAGAGACAGAATCCATCACGATATCTACTGCAACACCGGATAGTTTCTTTTGTTCATCAATAGAGATACCCAATTTATTAAAAGTTTCTAATAATTCAGGATCTACCTCGTCTAAACTCTCATATTTAGCTTGCTTTTTAGGGGCAGAATAGAATGATATGGATTGTAAGTCTGGTTTTTTGTAAGTAACATTTGCCCAATCAGGCTCTGTCATTTCTAGCCATGATGCATAAGCATCCAGACGCCACTGGGTCATCCATTCAGGCTCCCCCTTTTTTTCAGAAATCTTACGAACAACCTCTTCACTCAAACCAATTGGAAAGGTGTCTGATTCAATGTCCGTATAGAAACCATACTCATACTCCTTGGTCTCTAATTCTTTCTTTAATTCTTCTTCTGTATATGCCATTCTTTTTTTTTAAAGTGAAAAACTTTCCCCACAACCGCAAGTTCGCTGAGCGTTGGGATTATTAAACACAAAACCTTTTCCGTTAAGACCGCCAGAATATTCTAAAACAGTTCCAACTAGGTATAAAAGACTTTTTTTGTCAACTAAAATTTTTACCTGATTGTCTTCAAATAATTTATCTTCCTCATTAAGCACATCATCAAATTTTAGATCATATGACAAACCTGAGCAACCTCCACTTTTTACACCAACTCTGACAAAATCTTGAATGGGGTCAAAACCCTCTTCTTTCATCAAATTGGCTACTTTTTGTTTTGCAGTTTCTGAAACCTTAATCATCCTAATAAAGAATTAATCTAAATTAAGCACAAATATAACCTATTTCTATGGATTTTAATGTTTAAGTTATTGAATTAAACTATTGTAAAATCAAGTCTTTTAATGCCAAATTGCAAGGAAAATATCTTTTCCGCCTTGTGAGATAGTAAAGTCCCCTGACGTGCTTTCAGTACTTCCAGCTACTTGAATTTTTCCTTCTTTACTTTCATTAATTGCATAAGGTATGTCTAGCCCATTTCCCAAAAGATTATAAGAACCTATAACACTTCCGTTAGCAAGAGTATGCACTAAAATAATATTATTTGCCAAAAAAGAATCTTCAGACCCCAGGTTATTCGGTGCCTGATGTCCCACCAAAACAAGAGTGCCGTTTGATCGTTCGAGTATTGCATTTGCTGTTTCAAAACCTTCACCTCCAATGTTTTTATTTGACTTTAAAACACCTTCTTTAGAAAAAAAAGCTATGAAAATATCGGAGGAGCCAAAGGCATTTTCAATATCACCATCAGCACTGTACGTTTGTCCCAAAATCACATAATCTCCATTACGATTTTCAATTATAGCTTTGGCACTATCATAACCTGAACCACCAAATGAACGTTCCCAAAGTAAATCACCTGCTGCGTTTAATTTTATAATCCAAGCATCGTAACTCCCTCGAGGATCACTGATATCAACATCTTGACTTTCTGAAGCTCCTACCAAAACAAAATCCCCATTGGACGTCTCAATAGCATCATATGAACGATCATTGCTTGATCCTCCAAAATAACTACGCCACACCAAATCTCCATTTTTATCTACTTTATGACACCAGAATTCCCCAGCACCATGACGTTGATTGAAATGCATTTGTTTACCGTCTTGACCCGCTCCATTGGACGCTGAAACATCCAAAAAACCGTTAAAAAAAAGTCCTCCATCTTGGGTTGCGACAATATTATAGGCATGATCATGGCCTAAAAACCCAAAACTTTTTTCCCATAAAAGTTCACCCTCAGCATCAATTCTTAATAACCAATTGTCATGCTGCCCCAAATTTAAAGAGGCATCCCCATCATCACTTTGGCTATATCCAATTAGAGCATATCCTCCTGTGTTCAATTCAACAATATCATATCCTCTATCGTCTTTACTACCTCCATAGGTCTTAACCCATTGAAGAGTTGAAACTGCATTAAATTTCATTACAAAAAAATCACTCCCACCCCTTTCTTTGAAGCTAAAGTCACCATCTGTACTTTGGGTATTTCCTATCATAGCATATCCTCCGTCTGATGTAGTAATAATACTATGTACCGAATCTTCCTCACTCCCCCCATAAATTGAAATGCCTCCCCATTCGCCCTTTGCTATAGAAACCTCAGGCCAATTAGTCTCAGTAATTGGTGTACAAGACACAACTGAAAAAAGAAATAAAAAAACTGAAAAATGACGCATATTTATTCTGACGCTTTAACCAAAAATAACCCGGAATTAATATCATTAATAGCAATTACCCCACTTTCAAAATAGGGGTAAACATTCCAAACTCCGTCAAATTTTGCATTATTGTCTTGGGGATAGGTGTCAAAAAAACCAAATTCAGTGATTTCTTTAATCCCAATTTTACTGATGTCCAAAACCCGTAATCCAGCGGTATAACTTGCAATGAAGAAAAAATCTCCTTTAGAATATCCATTATGATCAATTGCATTGACTCCAGCAAAATAATTATAATGTAGAACAGGATCCATTAGATTCGTGAGATCAAAAATGCGGGTTAATGTGGGGGATCCAAATTTAAATTCATCCAATTCGTCCCCTAAAAAAAAGTACTTATGGTCTTCCGAAAGATAACCCTGATGAGTATACCCTCCATTTTCATAGGTTATTGAATTAACTCTTTTAGGGCTTTCTTTATCTGTAACATCCACAATCACAACCTGATTATTATTTCCACCATCACTATTACTCCCAAAAAGCAATTCCTTCCCCTGAAAATTAGGATCAGGCCCATCATAAATAACAATTTGAGCATCATGGGTATAGGAATCAGCTTCATAACCCCCCACAATTATTGGATTTTTAGGATCGTTTATGTCAATAAATACTGGCCCCCCATTATACAGGCTAGAGCCTATTACATAGGCAAAACCACTCTCTTCATTTATAGCGATGTTATGAGCATTTCCAAATTCTGTGAGGTGTGAATCTACAGTAAAATTTTGTTTTTCTGTCAAATCTCTCAATCGTGTCAAGTCAAAAACCTGAAGTCCATGGCCCGCTGCCTCGCTTACAATAAAAGCATGATTATTATATACTTTTACATCTCTCCATGGGCTTGGATCAGTTGCAGTAAGTAATTTTCCTAAAAAGATTGGAGCCTTTGGATTACTAATATCCACAAAAGCGGTCCCATCATCTAAGCCAGAAAGTACATATTCTTTTTCTGTCTCTGGATCTGTCCATCCCCAATTATCATTTCCTGAGGTACTATCAAAATCTTCGAGAGAAATTCTAGCTAACAAGTCATATCCAGAACATGGATACATCCCTGCCATTCCATTTTCGCATGGGTAAGATAAATTTAAAGGATCTCCGGGTGTTATGGGACTACCTGGCACCCCAATTACTATTGAATCGTCTAAATAATCGTCTTCAATAATTTCGTTATTATAACAACTAGCAAGAAGGAATAACATAGAAATTAGGGCAAAATATTTCATCTATTTTTTTTTCAAAATTACGAAAAAACATAAAGCACTAATTATTGAGTTGGGTTTTAATCAGGATATGTATTTTTGTGGCATGTTAGAAAATAAAAATCCCTCTAAAACCTCTCTCTCCTCTCTAGGGGAGTTTGCTTTAATTGACCATTTAACAAATACCGTAGAATTAACTCAAAGTTCAAGTGTTATGGGTATTGGAGATGATGCGGCAATTCTAGATTTATCTGAAGGCCAAACCTTGGTGACTACTGATCTTCTTATTGAAGGTGTTCATTTCGACTTAAGCTATATGCCATTAAAACATTTAGGCTACAAAGCTGTAATTGTTAACCTGTCTGACATTTACGCTATGAATGCTAAACCCAATCAAATTACAGTCTCCATAGCTGTTTCAAATCGTTTTACGTTAGAGGCGCTTGAGGAATTATATAGCGGAATTCAATTGGCATGTAAAAATCATACCGTTGACTTAATTGGGGGGGATACTACAAGCAGCACTTCAGGATTGACAATTTCCATCACCGCCATTGGTAGTGCAATTGACAAACAAGTTACACGACGTTCAGGAGCTCAAGAAAATGACCTGTTAGTTGTAAGCGGGGACCTAGGTGGAGCCTATGCAGGTCTGCAAATATTAGAACGTGAAAAAGCTGTTTTTAAAGTAAACCCTAACAACCAACCTGACCTTACCAATTATGCCTACAGCATAGAAAGACAACTCAAGCCAGAAGCTCGAAAGGATGTCATTGATTTACTTGCTGAATTAAAAATTAAGCCTACTTCGATGATTGACATAAGTGATGGTCTTTCTTCAGAAATCATTCATCTCTCGAAATCATCCAAAGTAGGATTCAAGGTTTTTGAAGAAAAATTACCTATTGACCACGAAGTAATAAGTATTTGTGAAGAGTTTAAATTTAATTCAACCACTGCGGTTTTGAATGGAGGGGAAGATTATGAATTACTTTTCACCGTTCCTCAAAAAGAGTTTGATAAAATTAAAAACCATCCCTTGCTTTCAATTATTGGCCATGCCTGTGATTTCGCAACTGGGTGTCAATTAGTAAATGGATTAGGGCAACAAATTGAATTGACTGCTCAAGGCTGGCAATCCTTTTCAGGGGATTCAAATTAGCCTAAGGCTACATCCAACATCATCATTACAATAAAGCCCAAGATAAATCCTAAAGTTGCAATATCCGTATATTTATCCTGTTGAGTTTCCGGGATAACTTCTTCGACAACCACAAATATCATGGCGCCTGCTGCAAAGGAAAGAGCATAAGGAAGTAAAGGAGTGAAAAAAGATACAGCTACAGCACCAATAACTGCGGCTATAGGTTCTACAACAGCAGAAAGCTGGCCATACCAAAAGCTTTTAAAACGACTTACCCCTTGCCTTCTCATTGGCATTGAAACTGCAATTCCCTCAGGGAAATTCTGAATCCCAATACCAATTGCCAAGGCTACTGCGCCTGCGATTGAAGCTTCTGGAATTCCGGCAGCTACCCCACCAAATAAAACACCTACTGCCAATCCCTCAGGGATATTATGTAAGGTAATTGCTAATACTAATAACGTTGTTCTATGCCAGGGTGTTTTGATCCCTTCACTTTCTTTAAAATTAATATGAATATGAGGTAATATCTTGTCCAATCCAAAAATAAAAAGTGCTCCTAAACCAAATCCGATAGCAGCAGGCATTACTTTAGTGAAGCCCTCACCGGGACTCATCTCTATACCCGGAGCCAATAAACTCCAGAAGCTCGCAGCTACCATGACACCTCCCGTAAAGCCCAATAGCCCGTCCAAAACAGCACGACTCAAATCTTTAACAAAAAAAACTAAAGAAGCCCCTAAAGCTGTTAAACCCCATGTAAATACTGTAGCATAAAATGCACCCAATATCGGGTCTGTATTTTGGAAAAACTCAATGACTTTATCCATAATGTGGTTTTATGCAAAAATAAACACTTGTCGCTAATTCTGTTCAAATAAAACGCTTTTAATTACTTTTACCAATTACTATGGAAAAGCAAGTTTTTGATTATATTATTTGTGGAGGTGGTGCCTCCGGCTTATTGCTTGCAAATGCTCTTCTGGAAGATCCTCATTTCAAAGCCAAAAAAATCTTATTAATTGAAAAAGAGGACAAAAATTCAAATGATCGCACCTGGTGTTTTTGGGAAAAAAGCCCTGGGAATTTTGATGGTTTACTGAAAAAAACTTGGGCCTCAGCTACTTTTAAATCTGAGGAACTCCACATCGATTTTAAACTTGAGCCTTACCAATACAAAATGCTCCGGTCCAAACTTTTTTACACTAAAATTCATCTGAAAATTGAAGCCGCACAGCACCTCACTTTGTTGAAAGCAGAAGTTCTGGAAATCAAGGAAGATGGAGCTTTTACTCAACTATGTACGAGTAAAGGAATCTTTGAATCACAAAAAGTTTTTAATAGTATTTTCAATCCAAATGCTCTTTACGCACAAAAAAAGTACCCTGTCCTCAAACAACATTTTGTTGGATGGTTTATAAAAACCAAAACCCCCCAGTTTGATCCCGAAAAAGTTTTTTTTATGGATTTTGATATTCCACAAGAACAACAAACGCGTTTTTTATACGTCCTCCCTTTTGATGAAAAACATGCTCTTGTAGAATACACCCTCTTTTCTGAGGAACTACTTGAAAAAGAAGAATATGAAACTGGTATAACTGATTATTTAAAAACAAAAGGGATAACAAACTTTAAAATCGAAGAAAAAGAACAAGGAAACATTCCCATGAGTTGCTTCCCTTTTGAACAGTTCAACACACCTTCCTTATTGAATATTGGCACCGCTGGCGGTTGGACCAAAGCCAGCACTGGGTTTACCTTTATGAACACCCACCGCAATGTCGATCGATTGGTTTCCTTCCTGAAATCCGAAAAACCATTAAATCAATTTCAAACAAAAAATAGATTCCGTTTTTACGATTTGCTTTTTTTAGATGTATTACTAAAGTACAATGATCAGGGAAGTAACTTGTTTCATAGGATGTTCGCTAAAAATAAACCTTTAACTATTTTCCGTTTTTTAGATGAAAAGACCTCTTTTATGGAAGAATTAAAAATTCTTTCCTCATTTTCATTTAATCAAATACGATGGTTTTTAAGTGCGCTTGTAAAACGAGTGTTTTAAAATTTACGTTCCATCAAATTTTTTCCAAATGCTTTTAAACTTTCTCTTCCTTCATCTGAAATTTTGATTTCTTCCAACTTTTCAAATGCAAGCTGTGTGTATTCTGAAACTAATTTTTTACTCGCTTTGGTTGCCCCACTTGTGTCAAAAATTATTTTAACTGCTGAAACTTTCTTGGTATTATCTCCCTTAAAATCAAACCATTTTAACAAGGATTCCTTTTCATTGGCAGAACCCAGCTCCATTACTTTGTGATATAAAATAGTTTTCTTGTTTTCAATAATATCTCCTCCGACTTGTTTCCCGAAATCTTCAGGATCCCCAAAAGCATCTAAATAATCGTCCTGAATTTGAAATGCCAATCCTAGTAATACTCCAAAATCATAGATTTTTTGGGCTTCCTCATCACTCGCATTTCCAATCCATGCTCCAACCTTGAGTGCATGACCTACTAAAACCGCAGTCTTGAGCTTAATCATTTCCAAATATGCGACAATTGAAACGTCGTTTTCTGTTTCAAAATCAACATCATACTGCTGACCCTCACAGACTTCTAAAGCAGTTTTACTCATTTGTTTATTCAGCTTTCCATACAAGGGATCTTCATAAATTTCAAGGCATTGATATCCCTGAATCAACATTGCATCTCCAGAGAGTATTCCTGTGTTGGTATTCCACTTATGATGGACAGTTGGTTTCCCTCTTCGAAGTGGTGCTGCATCCATTATATCATCATGCATTAAAGTGAAATTATGAAAAATCTCAACCGATAAAGCTGCTGCTAGGGCTTCGTTTGCATCTTTCCCAAACGCTTCAGTAGCCATCAAAGTTAATAACGGACGTAATCGCTTTCCTCCCAAACTCAGAATATAAGATATGGGTTCATATAGCCCTTTGGGGTTCTCTTTTTGATGATAATCCTCAAGGTATTTGGTAAAAAGGTTATGGTATTTAGATAATGACACTTATTTTTTTTTGCAAAAATAAGGTTTTATAAATAGTACTTAATGAAAAAAACTTTAGAAACTTTTGTTGTTTATAAAGTTTCCATCCGTATATTTGCAAAAAAATAACATGGAAAAAGAAATTGTCGCACAAGCGACTTCCCTTTTTTTACAGTATGGATTCAAAAGCGTTACCATGGATGATATCGCTGAAAAAATGGGTGTTTCTAAAAAAACTATTTATGTTCATTTTCCAAAAAAAGAACAACTAGTCCTGGAAAGTGTCATGCAACATATAGACTTGATTATAGATAGGATAATCAATATTTCGAAATATTCAAAAGACCCTATCATTCAGCTATATCAACTTAAAAAAGAGGCGATGAAGCATTTATCAAATGAAAAAAAATCACCTCAATATCAACTTCAAAAATACTACCCCAATATCTACACCAAACTAAAAGACAAGGAATTTAAGGCCCTTGGAAATTTATTTACCGCAAGTATTCTTAAAGGGATAGAAACAGGATTGTTTCGTAAAGAACTTGATGTTGATTTTGTGATGCGAATCTTCTTTAATGGAATTAGAGGAATAAGAGACATCGCACTTTTTCCTGTAGAACGATACAAAATAGATGAACTTATGATTAAGTTTTCAGAATACCATCTTCGTGCCATATGTACCCCAGAGGGGACTTTAAAATTGGATAATTATAAAAAAGAAATGAACCTATGATAAAAAAAATTATTTCCTTTCTCTGTTTTGGGATTGGAATCATACATGCTCAAAACCTACCTGAAACAGTCTCTCTTGAGGAAGCTGTTGCCTTTGGATTGGAAAATAACCGCACTATACTAAATGCAAGTTTTGAGGTTCAAAAGGCCTACAAAGAAAAATGGAAAACAATTGCTGTTGGGCTTCCGCAAATAAATGCTGAAGCAAACTATCAAAACTTTATTGAATTACCTACATCCTTAATTCCTGCTCAATTTTTTGGCGGAGAAGAAGGGGAGTTTGCTGAAGTTCAATTTGGAACTCCTCAAACGATGACAGCAGGGGTTACACTAAATCAATTAATTTTTGATGGCTCCTATTTAGTTGGACTTGAAGGAATCAAAATATACTTAAATATTTCTGAAAATATTTTAGAAAAAACAATCCTTGAAATTCGTAAAAACATAATCAACTCCTATTTTTCTGTTTTATTGATTCGAGCTAACATTAGCTTTTTAGAAAAAAACAGAGATACTTTAAAAACTAATTTGGATGAATTAATTCAATTATTTCGAAACGGTTTTGAAGAAGAAGAAAGTGTTGAACAACTGAGGTTGACTTTATCAAGTATTGAAACTCAATTTCGATATGCAAAAAACCTCGAGCGGATCACCTTGGATATGTTAAAGTTATTGATGGGCTTTCCAACAGATTCTCCATTGTTTTTAAATGATGAATTGGAAACACTTACAACGGCAAGTCTTTTTGAATTTCCTATTGAAGGAAGACCTAAAATAGAAAATAATATAGACATCAAAATTGCACAAAACAATCTAAAATCTGAAGGATTATTATACAAATACGAGCGATCAAAAAATATGCCCCGCCTTTCTGGATTCCTAAATGGTAATTATACCGGAAATAGCGAGACCTTTAGCTTTACAGATGCGAATCAAAAATGGTTTGGAGCCTCTTTACTTGGTGTAAAGCTTCAAGTTCCCATTTTTAGTTCTTTTATAAGACGTGCTAGCTCCCAAAAAGCTAAAATTGCTGTAGAACAAGCAGAATCAAACTTGGAGGAAACCGAAGAACGTATTTTTATTGAAACACAAGCTGCCACCAATGAATATCGATTGGCTGTTGAAAATTACTTTACCAGTAAAGAAAATTTAGCCTTGGCCACTCGAATTAAAGAAAAAAATCAAACCAAATACTTTGAAGGACTTTCAAGTTCTTTTGAATTTCGTGAAGCACAACTTCAATTATACAATGCTCAAAACAACTACATAAAATCTATTCAGAGTGTAGTTCAAAAAAAATTAAATTTAGAAACCCTTCTTAATAATACCCAACTTTAACAACTATGAAAAAATCAATTATACTCTTAAGTTTTTCTTTACTTTTTCTTGCCTGTGGTCAAAAAGAAGGAGAGTCGGCCCAAAAAAAGTTTTCATCAACTAATCTAGAAGAGTTACAAAAGGAAAAGGCTAGCTATACCAGTCAAATAAAAAATTTAACTCAAGATCTAGAAAAGATCAATACAGCAATTGAAAAACTAACGGGAGGTGAAAAAAGAACTTTGGTTACAGCACTTCAAGCAGAAGCTCAAGTTTTCAATCACATCATTGAAGTTCAAGCCAATATTAAGACACGCCAGAACCTGCAATTAGTTCCAGAATTTGGTGGACGACTGGAGCAAATATTAGTGGTAGAAGGACAAGATGTTAAGAAAGGGATGCTGCTCGCCGTCATTGATGATGCAGGCCTCCAGGATCAATTGGACCAAATGAGGTTACAATTAGAACTTTCTAAAACAACTTTTGAAAGAACACAGCGTTTATGGGATCAAAAAATTGGATCCGAAATGATGTATTTGGAAGCAAAAACACGCTTTAAAACACAAGAAAAACAAGTAGCTCAAATGAGAGAACAACTTTCAAAGACTAAAATCTATGCGCCGTTTGATGGTGTGATTGATGAAATTACTGCAAAAAAGGGAGAAACAGTTGCCCCCGGAATGTCACCTATTTTAAGAATAGTCAATTTAAAAAGTATGTATGTAGAATCTGATGTGCCTGAGAGCTACTTAAAAAATATTACCAAAGGAAGTAAGGCAACGGTAACGATTCCTGTATTAAATGAAACCCAAACGACTATCATTCGTCAAACAGGAAACTTTATACAACCTAGCAATAGAACTTTCCGAATCGAAGCGCCTCTTGAAAACCCAAATGGATTGATCAAGCCAAACCTAAATGCACGTTTAAGCGTAATTGATTATTCTAACACTAAGGCAGTTATGATTCCACTTAGAGTGGTCAGAGAAAATGCAAAAGGAGAAACTTTTGTTTTTATCCTCAAAACACCCGAAGAAAATAATGGCTTTACCACAGAGCAGCATTTTGTTAGCCTGGGTAAATCTCAAAATGAAATGGTAGAAATAATAGAAGGAATCGAACCCAACGACCTAATTGTAGACGAAGGCGTTAGCCTTTTAGTAACGGGTCAAAAAGTAACCCGAATTGAACAATAATGGCTAAATCAATGAAAACACCAAATACAAAAGAATTCCTTTTTGCATCATGGGCAATAGACCACAAAACAGTAGTCTATGTCATCATGGCTATATTTTTGATTTTAGGGATTAGTTCTTATTTCAACATGCCGCGTGAAACCTTTCCTGAAATCAATGACACTAAAATTTTTGTAAGCACGATATATCCAGGAAATACCGCTGAAGATATAGAAAGAACTGTTACTGATCCTCTAGAAGAAGCACTAAAAGGTGTTCCCAATTTAGTTGAAATCCGATCTACCTCTTCTGAGGACTTTTCAGTAATTGACGTGGAATTTGACGAGAATATCTCTATTGACGATGCCAAACAAAAAGTAAAAGATTTAGTAGATGGAATTACATCTGGTGCCGACTGGCCTGTTTTTAACAATGCTAAGGTTGAACCTAATATTTTTGAATTAGATTTTTCTGAGCTACAACCGATATTGAATATTAGCTTACACGGAGATTACCCGATCGAGCAATTAAAAATTTACGCAGAACTTTTAGAGGGTCAAATTGAACAGTTGCCTCAAATCAAAGAAGTTAACATTCGAGGAATTCAAATTTTTGAAGTTGAAATTGCTGTAGATATATATAAAATGACTGCAGCTAAAGTTTCTTTTGATGACATTCTAAATACCATTTCTAGAGAAAATACTACTATTTCAAGTGGAAACATTGTGAGCGGCGGTCAACGAAGAACGTTGCGTTTAACAGGAGAAATTAAAGATCCTGAAGACTTAAAAGGTTTTGTGGTTAAAACAGATAAGGGTCCTGTTTATTTGGGTGATCTTGCTGAAATCTCATTTAAAGAGAAAGAAAAAACATCTTTCGCTCGCTCTTTTGGAAAAAAGGCAGTTCTTCTTGATGTTGTAAAAAGAGGAGGAAAAAATCTAGTTATTGCTTCTCAAGAAATTAAAGCTCTAGTAGCACAACCCGAAAAAATCGGTTTGCCTTCTAATCTTGACATCAAAGTTTCCAACGATCAATCCAATCTCACGCTAAATCAAGTAAGTGAATTGGTCAATAGTATCATCTTCGGGGTTATCCTTGTCGTAACGGTACTTATGTTCTTTTTAGGATTCCGTAATGCCTTGTTTGTAGGTTTCGCTATTCCCATGTCTATGTTCATGTCCTTTATGATATTATCTGCTTTGGGATACACCCTGAACACTATGGTCCTTTTCGGCCTTGTTATGGGATTAGGAATGTTGGTAGACAACGGGATTGTAGTCGTTGAAAATGTCTACCGCCTCATGGAAAAAGAAGGGATGTCCAGAATTGCCGCTGCAAAAGCTGGAATTGGTGAGATTGCCTTCCCTATCATTGTGTCAACAGCTACAACAATCGCCGCCTTCCTCCCTCTGGGCGCCTGGCCTGGTTTAATGGGTGAATTTATGATCTACTTCCCTATTACACTTTCCGTTGTATTAGGTTCCTCGCTTGTGGTTGCTGTTTTCTTTAACTCCATGCTCGTTTCACAATTTATGGAAATTAGCGAACGAGAAATTAGCACAAAAAGCTTATGGAGAATCACTATTTTCATGGGAGGACTAGGTATTATTCTTTTATTTGGATCTCCGACTACCCGTGTTTTTGGAAATTTAATGGTATTGGTGCCAATTCTGTTTTGGCTTTACAAGTTTTTTATAAAAAGAATGGCTTTGTCCTTTCAAAATAATTTTTTAGTACGTCTAGAAAATGGTTACCGACGCTTCTTATCTTTTGCCCTTGGTGGATATAAACCGATCGCTTTCCTTGCTGGAACCTTCTTACTTTTATTTGCTTCTTTTGCTCTAATGGGTATTTTTCCTCCAAAAGTGGAATTTTTTCCAGACAACCAACCGCAACAAATATTTGTCTTTATAGAATATCCTGAAGGGACAGCAATTTCAAAAACAAACGCAACAACAAAGCGTATCGAAAAAGAAATTTTGACGGTCATGGAAGGGGCTACCTACAATAAAAAAGGTGTAAACATTCTAGTTGAGTCTATGGTAGCTCAGGTGGGAGAAGGTGCAGGAAATCCTCAAATTGATAACGGAAACACAAATGAACTTCCTAACAAAGGTAAAATTACCTTAACAATGCAAGAATTTAAATTCCGTCAAGGGGTTTCTAGTGAGTCTTTTAGAAAAGAAATTCAGCAACAATTGATTGGAAAATTTCCAGGGGTATCTATTTCAGTTGAAAAAGATGCTAAAGGACCACCGGCTGGATATCCTGTGACAATTGAAATTACGGGAAAAGATTATTTAGGTTTGATTCAAACTGCTGAGACAATGAAAGAATATTTAAATCGTGTAAATATCTCTGGTGTCGAAGAGCTAAAAATAAATGTAAACAAAAATAAACCTGGCTTGGAACTGACAGTGGATAGACAAAAAGCGGGAGAACTGGGGGTGTCTGCAGCACAAGTTGGACAGCTACTAAGAACTTCACTCTTTGGATCTAAAGCAGGGGTTTTTAAGAAAGATGGCGATGATTATGATATCAATGTTCGGTTTAACGAAGCCAATAGATATGACAATAATGCTTTATTCAACCAAAATATTATTTTTAGAGATCCTGCGAATGGGCAGATTAAAGAGATTCCTGTTTCCTCTTTAATTGAGCAAGAAAAAAAGAACAGTTTTAGTGCAATAAAACACCGACAACTAAATAGGGTGGTGACACTCTATTCCTCTGTTCTTGCTGGATACAATGCAAATGCTGTGGTTGATGCAGTTAAACAAGCGCTAGATGGATATAAACTCCAAAATGGGGTTAATTTCAAATTTTCTGGGGAAATTGAAGAACAAGAAAAAAACATGTCTTTTTTGTCAAAAGCACTTGCAAGTGCCCTAGGATTAATTTTGCTATTACTAGTCTTTCAATTTAATTCAATTTCTAAACCACTCATTATATTACTTTCTATTTTCTTGAGTTTCACGGGAGTATTCTTGGGCTTGATGGCCTTCCAAATGCCTTTTGTTATTTTGATGACCATGATGGGGATTATTGCACTAGCAGGTATTGTTGTAAATAACGGAGTGGTTCTTTTGGATTACACCCAATTACTCATCGATCGAAAAAGTGAAGTAGAAAAATTAGCAGAAGGCCAAATGCTGAGTAAAGAATTAGTCACCGAAGCTATCGTAGAGGGTGGAACTGCACGTTTACGCCCTGTAATACTTACAGCTATTACCACCGTATTAGGGCTTATCCCGTTGGGAATAGGTCTAAATATTGACTTTTTCTCTTTATTCTCCGAGTGGGATCCTAAAATTTACATAGGGGGAGACAATGTGGTTTTTTGGGGGCCTTTGGCTTGGACGGTCATCTTTGGATTGACTTTTGCTACCTTTTTAACCCTTGTAATCGTCCCTTCAACCTTCTCTATTGTTTATTCCATTAAGCTTTGGCTCAAAAGAGTTTTATAAAGAAATCAAAATCCTGAGGTTCGCGCCTTAGGATTTTTTATTTTTGTACCACATATAGAAACCATGTATAGAACGCATCACTGTGGAGAACTCTCTCTAGAACACTTAAATCAAACCGTTACCCTATCAGGTTGGGTACAAAAAAATAGAAACAAGGGGTTCATTATTTGGACAGATCTTCGGGATCGCTATGGAATAACTCAATTAATTTTTGACGAAGAACGTACCCCAAAAGCTGTTTTTGAAAAAGCACAAGGTTTAGGAAGAGAGTTTGTAATTCAAATTCAGGGAAAAGTTATTGAGAGAGAATCCAAAAATGCCAATATGAATACCGGTGATATAGAAGTTCTGGTAGAAAATTTAACACTACTAAACGCTTCAAAAACACCCCCTTTTACAATCGAAGACCAAACCGATGGCGGAGAGGAGTTACGTATGCAATTCCGCTATTTGGATATTCGTAGAAATCCTGTGAAACAAAAATTAATGTTTCGTTCTAAGGTTTCCATGGCCGTTCGTAATTATTTAACTGATGCTGGATTTATTGATGTTGAAACACCTTATTTGATTAAATCTACTCCGGAAGGAGCACGAGATTTTGTGGTACCTTCTAGAATGAATGAGGGACAGTTTTATGCCTTGCCTCAATCCCCACAAACCTTCAAACAGTTATTGATGGTGGGAGGTATGGACAAGTATTTTCAGATTGTAAAGTGTTTTAGAGATGAAGATTTAAGAGCCGATCGTCAGCCTGAGTTTACCCAGATTGACTGTGAAATGACCTTTGTTGAACAAGAAGATATTTTAAATCAATTTGAAGGCTTGACGCAACATTTACTGAAAAGTATAAAGGGTATTGAACCCAAACCATTTCCAAGAATGTCTTATGACAATGCCATGAAAATCTACGGGAATGACAAGCCCGATATTCGTTTCGGGATGACTTTTTGCGAACTCAACGACTTGGCTCAAGGTAAAGGATTTGGTGTTTTTGATAGCCAAGAATTAGTCGTGGGTATTGCTGTTCCAAAAGCAGCTGAAATGACAAGAAAAGAAATTGACGGTCTCATTGACTGGGTAAAACGCCCTCAAATTGGTGCCAAAGGTCTTATTTGGGTAAAATGTAATGCCGATGGAAGTCATAAATCCTCAGTTGATAAATTCTTTAACGCAGAAGATCTAGCACAATGGGCGGAACGTTGTGATGCCATCGCAGGAGATTTAATTTTAGTTCTCTCTGGGGATGCTAACACGACAAGAACGCAATTGAGCGCCCTTCGTATGGAATTGGGAGAACGCCTCGGGTTGAGAAAACCAGAAGAATTTGCCCCACTTTGGGTAACCGATTTTCCTTTATTGGAATGGGACGAAGAAAGTAAGCGTTACCATGCCATGCACCATCCTTTCACTTCTCCCAAACCTGATCAGCTTGAATTATTGAAAACCGATCCAGGTGCAGTCAAGGCAAATGCTTATGATTTAGTTTTAAATGGAAATGAAATTGGAGGAGGCTCTATACGAATTCATGACCAAGCGCTTCAATCTCAAATGTTTGATTTATTAGGTTTTTCAAAAGCAGAAGCCCAAGCTCAGTTTGGATTCTTGATGGATGCTTTCCAATTTGGAGCGCCTCCACACGGTGGAATTGCATTTGGCTTGGATCGCTTAGTTGCTATTTTAGGAGGAGAAGAAACCATTCGTGATTTCATTGCATTTCCAAAAAATAATAGCGGGCGAGATATTATGATTGATGCACCTGCAGAAATAAACCCAAGTCAATTGGAGGAATTATCCTTGAAATCTATTGTTGCAAAAAAGAAATAAAAAAATCATGAAACTTGTCTTACGGATTTTATTTTTTTTATTGTTAGGGGCTTTAGCCATTGGATTGTATTATAAAAACCAAATTGAATTTAGTCTTGGAGAACGCATCATTGGATTTACTGTTTTAGGGGGTGCTTTTATTTACTTACCCCTTTTTTTATACCACCATTGGAAAGGAAAACGCCTTCAAGATTATACCATGAGTGATGAAAATCTGAAGAAAATGAGGGAGAAATAAAATAGACTTTAAAAACGAAAAATATTGATAATCAAAGCCTTTGGTAAATAAAAAACGTTAAAAAGTAAGGTCGAATAGATTTTAAACGTACCTTTGCAGCATAATTAATAAAATAAACAATGACTGGTACAGTTAAATTTTTCAATGAAGCTAAAGGATTTGGTTTCATCACAAACGATGAGTCTGGAGAAGACGTATTCGTTCACATTTCAGCCCTAAACGGCGTGACCCTTAGAGAAGGAGCAAAAGTAGAGTATGTAGAAGAAGATGGTAAAAAAGGGAAGCAAGCTTCCAGTATTTCCGTATTATAATTTATATATTATTACTAAGACTTAAGCGTTTCAGCAATGAAACGCTTTTTTTATTTCCTTTTTTTAGCAAAAAAAGCATCCAATAAGGCTTTGGCTTCTTCTGCCAAAACACCCCCACTAAGAATTGTTTTAGGATGTAAATCTAAATTGGCTTGTTGAAATCCCCGCTTGGAATCACTAGCGCCAAAAACTACTCGGTCTAATTGGCTCCATACCAAAGCTCCAGCGCACATCACACAAGGCTCCAAAGTCACATAGAGCGTGCATCCAACCAAGTATTTTCCATTTAAATAATTTGCAGCAGCTGTAATTGCCTGCATTTCTGCATGTGCAGTAACATCGTGAAGTCGTTCCGTCAAATTATGAGCACGAGCTATAATTCGCTGCTCTACAACCACTACAGCGCCTACGGGAACTTCATCTGCAAAAGCAGCTTTTTCAGCCTCAGCTAAGGCTTGTTTCATAAAATATTGATCATCTAATTCCATGTTCAAAAATACAAATTCCAAAGGCATAAGATAAATTTGCTTTTACCTTACCTTTACCACATGTCAAAAAATCGTTTTGCATCCATACAAAACCCAGAGGAATTAAGGAAGCTTCCCAAAAAAGAGCTTTCTGATTTTGCTGCTGCTTTACGAAAAGATATCATTCACGCCTTGGCAAAAGGAGAAGGACATTTGGGCTCCAGTTTAGGAACTGTAGAATTAACCGTTGCCCTACATTATTGCTTTGACACTCCAAAAGATGTTTTGATTTGGGACGTAGGACACCAAGCCTATGGACACAAAATGCTGACTGGGAGAAAAACTGCCTTTAGTACCCTTCGTCAACAAGGAGGCATTAGTGGTTTTCCAAAAAGAGAAGAAAGTCCTTATGACACCTTTGGAACGGGTCATGCGGGTACAGCTATTTCTGCAGCCTTGGGAATGGCCTTGAGCTCAAGCCTAAAGGGAGAAAACAAACAACATATTGCCGTAGTTGGAGATGCCTCCATAGCGAATGGGATGGCTTTTGAGGCACTCAATCATTTAGGAACAACCCTAGCTAATGTATTGGTTATTTTGAATGATAATACCATGGGAATAGATCCTAGTGTGGGCGCTTTGAAAAACTATTTTGAAACGGTAAAAAACGAACGTCCCGCTACTCCCAACTTTTTTGAATCACTCAATCTAAATTATTCGGGACCAATAGATGGACACAATATTGACACATTGCTACAGGTTTTTGAGCAACAAAAAAATATACAAGGTCCAAGAATCATTCATCTAGTTACAACAAAAGGAAAAGGTCTTCCTATTGCGGAGAACGAACAAGTGACATATCATGCACCAGGAAAATTTGATCCTCTTACTGGAAAACTTAGTAACCCCCATGAACATCAGAAACTAAAATATCAAGATATTTTAGGGCAAACACTACTCCATCTAGCAAAGACAAATGAAAAAATTATTGCCCTTACTCCTGCAATGCCCACAGGAAGTGGACTAGTGAAAATGATGGAAGTGTTTCCATCACGCTGCATCGATGTTGGAATTGCTGAACAACATGCTGTAACACTAGCTGCGGGTATGGCTGCAGAGGGGATGATTCCCTTTTGCGTCATTTATTCAACCTTTTTACAGCGTGCTTATGATCAAGTGATTCATGATGTCGCTTTACAAAATTTAGGTGTTGTTTTTTGCATTGACCGTGCAGGAATTGTTGGACATGACGGTCCCACTCATCACGGCGTTTTTGATATTGCTTTTTTACGTTGTATCCCCAATCTTGAAATTGCTACCCCCAAAGACGCCCAGACCCTTCAAAATCTTTTATATACCGCACAACTAGGAATAAAGCATCCTCTTGCAATTCGATATCCTAGAGGCTTTAGCGAGCTTACAAAGATTACAACACAATTTGAAAAAGTTGCATGGGGTAAAGGACAATTACTTAAAAATGGAGATACTCTTGCTATTTTATCTTTTGGAACTATAGCTAAAGTTATCAGTGATACACTGGAACATATAAAAAATACCAAGGCTGTTGCTCATTATGACATGTGTTTTGTAAAGCCACTGGATCGAGAGCTTTTACATTCAATTTTTAAACGTTTTAAAGCCATAATGGTTTTTGAAGAAGGGGTAAATAGTGGCGGTGCAGGAAGTGCTATTCTTGAATTTGCCGCACTAGAAAGATATCACATCCCCATTCAATTGGAAGGTATTCCCGACCAATTTGTTTCGCATGGAAAAACCAGTCTTATACATCAGGAATTAGGATGGGATACTCATGGCATCTCAAAAAAAATAAGCCTGTTATTAAATAAAACCAAATGACACCAAACCATGTCTCTTGGTTTTATATATTTAGCCTATGAGTAATCAAAAACGCCTTTTCCTATTAGATGCCTTTGCCCTCATTTTTAGGGGCTATTATGCATTTATCAAAAATCCAAGAATCAATTCCAAAGGAATGGACACCTCCGCGATCATGGGGTTTACTAATTCATTATTGGATGTAATTAAAAGAGAAAAACCGGACCACCTTGCAGTTTGTTTTGATAAAGGAGGGTCTGTGAGTCGTACTGCAATGTTTACAGACTACAAAGCCAACAGAGACGAAACACCGGAGGCTATTCGAATCGCTGTCCCCTACATACAAGAGATTTTAAAAGCCATGCATATACCGGTAATAGAAAAAGCAGGGTTTGAAGCCGATGATATTATTGGAACACTTGCTAAACAAGCCGAAAAAGAGGATTTTAAGGTTTTTATGGTCACTCCTGATAAGGATTTTGCCCAACTAGTTTCAGAAAATATTTTCATGTACCGCCCTGCTCGAATGGGAAATGGAATTGAAATATGGGGAATCCCTGAGGTTAAAGCAAAGTTTGAAATAGAACGCCCCGAGCAAGTCATTGATTATTTAGGAATGATGGGCGATGCTGTTGATAATATCCCTGGATTACCTGGAGTGGGAGATAAAACAGCAAAAAAGTTTTTGAAAGAATACGGAAGTATGGAGGCCCTTTTAGAAAACACCCATGAAATTAAGGGGAAACTAAAAGAAAAAATTGAAGCCAACAAAGAGCTTGGTCTTTTGTCAAAAGAATTGGCTACCATATTATTAGACGTCCCTGTAACTTTTGAAGCTGACTCGTATGCCTTGACGAGTCCAGATGAACAAGCGGTAAGTGCTCTTTTTGAGGAATTAGAATTCCGACGAATGGCAGAAAATTTTAAAAAGATTTTTGGCGCCCCTACAGCAAATCTAGAAACTCCTAAAGAAAAAGCACCTTCTCAACCTTCGCAAGAAGGACAGCAATTTGATCTCTTTGCGGCGCCAGGAAGCGGTACTATAACAGAAAGTAGTGTAGACAATAGAAAAAATCTAAAAACAAATGACCATTGGTATCAACATGTTAATTCAACGCTTGCTTCGGCTCAATTATTAAAGGAATTACTACAACAAAAGAGTGTTTGTTTTGATACTGAAACTACTTCATTAAATGCTTTAGAAGCTGAACTGGTTGGGATTGCCTTTTCATGGAATAAAGGGAAAGGGTACTATTTAGCACTTCCTGAGGACAAAACGGAAGTACTTGAAATTTTAGACCCTTTTAAAGCCTTTTTCGAGCATCCCGAAATTGAAAAAATTGGACATAATCTTAAGTACGATCTCAAGGTACTTCGTAATTATGATATTCATGTAAAAGCTCCCTTGTTTGATACTATGATTGCCCATTACTTGATTAACCCTGACATGCGTCATAATATGGATATTTTGGCAGAAACCTATTTAAACTATTCTGCACAATCAATAACCGAACTAATTGGCAAAAAAGGGAAGAACCAAGGAACTATGCGAGAAGTATCTTTGGAACAACAAACAGAATATGCTGTTGAAGATGCTGACATAACCTTACAGTTGAAAGAATATTTTCACGAAGAGATGTCCACGGCTAAAACGTTAGAACTCTATCAAAAAGTAGAGCTCCCCCTTGTTTCTGTCTTGACAAATATGGAATGTGAAGGCATCAATTTGGATGTTTCTTTTTTAAAATCACTTTCAGTTACTTTAGCCGAAGATATCCAAAAGTTGGAAGCCGCCATCTTTGAAGTTGCTGGAGAAAACTTCAATTTAGCTTCCCCAAAACAATTGGGCCTAATCCTCTTTGATAAATTAAAATTAGTTGATAAACCCAAGAAAACTAAAACAGGACAGTACTCAACTGCTGAAGATGTTTTGTCTTATTTGGCAAAAGACCATCCGATCATTTCTGATATTCTAGATTGGCGCTCCCTTCAAAAATTACAAAACACATATGTGGATGCACTCCCAAATGAGATAAACCCTAAAACGGGAAGGGTACATACTATTTATAATCAAGCAGTAGCAGCAACAGGGAGATTGAGTAGCAATAATCCCAACCTTCAAAATATTCCTATCCGAACAGAGCGTGGACAACAGGTCAGAAAAGCCTTTATACCGCGTGATGAAAACCACGTATTGATGGCCGCAGATTATTCCCAAATTGAATTGCGAATCATAGCTGCGCTCAGTGGTGATGAAGGAATGCTTTCTGCTTTTCAAAATAATGAAGACATCCATAGTGCGACAGCATCTAAAGTTTTTAATGTTCCTTTAGAAGAAGTTACTAGAGAACAAAGAGGTAATGCCAAAACAGTAAATTTTGGAATTATATATGGTGTTTCGGCTTTTGGATTGAGCCAACAAACTAATCTCAATCGCTCTGAAGCTAAAGAACTCATTGAAACCTACTACGCTACCTATCCAAAATTAAGGTCTTACATGCAAGATCAAGTTGATTTTGCTAGAGATAATGGATATGTTTCTACGGTTTTAGGAAGAAGACGTTATTTAAAAGACATTAATTCTCAAAATGCAATCGTACGAGGAGCAGCAGAACGAAATGCCGTTAATGCTCCAATCCAGGGAAGTGCTGCTGACATAATCAAATTGGCCATGATTGCCATTCAAAATCGATTAGAAAATGAAAACTGGAAGTCTAAAATGCTTCTGCAAGTACATGATGAACTAGTTTTTGATGTTCCAAAAGAAGAAATAAACACCCTCCAAGAGATGGTGAAAAAAGAAATGGAAAATGCATTTGAAATTAACGTACCGTTAATTGTTGATATAGGAATTGGAAACAATTGGTTAGAAGCCCACTAAGTCAAAAAATGTAATCTTTTTACTCTCCCTGAAAATTAGAATAAAAAATTTTTCCAAAGTAATTTATAATTGTACATTTGCAGCCCGTTGAAACAATTTTTGACGGATAAAATTATTTATTGTGAATACATTAAGTTATAAAACAATTTCTGCCAATGCTAACACTGTCAATAAAGACTGGGTAGTGGTAGATGTAAAAGATCTTCCCCTTGGAAGAGTTTCGGCTATTATCGCTAATTTTTTACGTGGTAAATACAAAACTAATTACACTCCTCATGTTGACTGTGGTGACAACGTTGTTGTTGTGAATGCAGCACATGTTACTTTAAGCGGGAATAAATGGGAACAAAAAGAATATATCCGTCATACAGGTTTTCCTGGAGGGCAACGTATTCTTACAGCAACTCAATTGCATAATAAGAAAGATACTCGTCTTGTAGAAAATGCAGTTCGTGGAATGCTTCCTAAAAACAAATTAGGTGCTGATCTGTTTAGAAACTTACGTGTTTATAGTGGTGCAGAACACCAACAAGACGCACAAAATCCAAAAACCATTAACATAAACGACTTTTTATAATGGATACTGTTCATACTATTGGCCGTCGTAAAACCTCTGTTGCTCGAATTTTTGTGAGTGAAGGAAAAGGGGCTATCACGGTTAACCAAAAAGATTATACTACGTATTTTCCTACTCCTACTTTACAATACAAAATCCAACAACCTTTTTTGTTAACCAATACTGAAGGGAATTACGATTTAAAAGTAACGGTAAAAGGGGGAGGATCTAATGGTCAAGCAGAAGCTGTACGTCTTGCTATTTCAAGAGCGCTTTGTCAAATCAACGAAGAGCACCGTACAGAATTAAAACCTGAGGGTTTATTAACGCGTGATCCGCGTATGGTTGAACGTAAGAAATTCGGTCAAAAGAAAGCAAGAAAAAAATTCCAATTCTCAAAACGATAGTTGGTACTCGTTTTGCCTCGTGCAAAACAAAGTTCATACATTTATTAATTAACCAGTTGCTTAAACCGCTACGGCGGATGTTAGTTTAGCATCTAAACAAGAATCAAAAAAACTTGTTGCTATACAAAAGGAACGTAAACTAAAAACAATGGCAAAACCAGAAGTAAATGACCTGCTTAATGCAGGTGTCCATTTCGGACATTTAACCCGTAAGTGGAATCCAAACATGGCTCCTTATATCTACATGGAGCGAAACGGTATTCATATCATCAACCTTTACAAAACTGCTGCAAAGATTGAAGAAACGAATGAAGCCCTAAAAAAAATCGCAGCCTCAGGACGTAAAATCCTATTTGTTGCTACTAAAAAACAAGCAAAAGATATTGTTGCTGAAAAAGCAAAAGCGGTAAACATGCCCTATATTACTGAGCGTTGGCCTGGAGGAATGCTTACAAACTTTGTAACCATTAGAAAAGCTGTAAAAAAGATGGGTTCTATCGATCGTATGAAGAAAGATGGTACTTTTGAAACACTCTCTAAAAAAGAACGTTTACAAGTTGATCGTCTTCGTGCTAAATTAGAAAAAAACTTAGGGTCAATTACTGATATGACTCGTTTACCCGGAGCTTTGTTTATTGTTGATACTACACGTGAACACATTGCTGTGAAAGAAGCTCAAAAATTGAAAATACCAATTTTTGCAATGGTTGATACCAATTCTGACCCGCGTGATGTTGATTTTGTAATTCCTTCAAATGATGATGCCTCCAAGTCAATTGATAAGATTTTAGGTCTTGTTACTGGAGCACTTGCCGAAGGTCTTAAAGAGCGTCAAAGTGAAAAAGAAGGTACGGCTGCTAATGATGCAAAAGAGATGGAAGCTGCTGCCAAAAAAGCTGAAGTTGCCGATGCTGCCGTAGAGGCTGCTCCTGAAGCTGAAACTAAAGCTAGTGTGAAAGAAGCTGCTCCTGAAGCACCTGCAAAGTCACCAAAAGAAGAAAAAAAAGACTAACTCATTCATAAATTAATAGAACTGTGAAAATTACTGCATCTGAAGTAAATAAACTCCGCCAAGCTACTGGAGCGGGAATGATGGACTGTAAAAAAGCGCTTGTTGAAGCCGAAGGTGATTTCGACAAAGCGGTAGAAGGTTTACGAAAAAAAGGACAAAAAGTGGCTGCCAATCGCGCCGACAGAGATTCTTCTGAAGGAGCTGTTTTAGCCAAAGTAAATGATGATAAAACAAAAGGTATTATTGTTTCTTTAAACTGTGAGACTGATTTTGTTGCTAAAAATGATTCTTACTTATCTTTGGCAACTGCACTGACTGACCTTGCATTAGATTGTGATTCTCTTGAGGGCTTCTTAGCCTCTGAATTTCAAGGAATGACTGTTGCTGAGAAATTAACTGAGCAAACAGGTGTCATTGGTGAAAAAATTGAAATCGGCGGTTTTGAAATCCTAACGGCTCCATTTGTAGGTTCTTATATCCACGCTGGAAATAAAATTGCAACGCTAGTAGGACTTTCTTCTGTGATAGATAATGCTTCTGAAGTTTCAAAAAATGTTGCGATGCAAGCCGCAGCTATGAATCCAATTGCATTAAATGAAGAAGGTGTTGATGCCTCTGTAATTGAAAAAGAAATTGAAATTGCAAAAGATCAATTACGTCAAGAAGGAAAACCAGAAACAATGTTAGACAATATTGCTAAAGGAAAAATTAAGCGTTTCTTTAAAGACAATACTTTAGTAAACCAAGATTATATAAAAGATAACAAAGTTTCTGTTGCTGCTTATGTAAAATCTGCTGGTAATGCTGAAGTAACTGCTTTTGCACGTGTGGCATTAGTTTAATTTCAACTAGCCTTTCCCTTATAAAGCACCCAATTGGGTGCTTTTTTTATACCTTTCAATTATGGTACTTAAAATTAAATGTGGCTGGTGTAAAGGGGATGCTCTTTATGAAAAATATCACGATTCAGAATGGGGAGTGCCCCTTTTTGATGAACAACAATTATTTGAGTTTTTGACACTGGAAACATTCCAAGCTGGTTTAAGTTGGATTACTGTTTTAAGAAAAAGAGAGGAATTCAGAAAAGCATTTGATCAATTTGATTATCACAAGATTGCGACGTACAGCCACACAAAAGAAAAGGAGCTCCTGAATAACAGTGGAATCATAAGAAACCGTTTAAAAATAAGCGCAACAATCAATAACGCTAAAGCGTTTATAAATATTCAAAAACTGCATGGAAGTTTTTCAGATTATATATGGAGGTTTGTGGCGGGTAAACCCATTACAAATTCTCATAAAAGTTCAAATGAAATTCCATCTACTACCCCCTTGGCAGAGACAATTAGTAAAAATCTAAAACAAAACGGGTTTAAATTTATTGGTCCTACAGTAATCTATGCCTACATGCAAGCGACAGGAATGGTCAATGACCATCTAATAGACTGCTTTCGCTATAAAGAAGTTGGATTAAAACGGTAAATCATCTTCCACATCATTGGCATCCCCTTTTGCAGGTTCGAAGGCTGTTGGGGGTGGCATAGGAGGCATTTCAGTTGGAGCAGCGCCTTCACTAGCTTCAATTCGCCATCCTTGCACAGAATTAAAGTATTTAGTTTCTCCTTGTGGATTTACCCACTCGCGCCCTCTCAAATTAATTCCAATTTTTACATTTTGCCCAACTTGAAAAGTATTCATCAAATCACACTTGTCTTGAACAAATTCAACTAAAATATGTTGAGGATATTGTTCTTCTGTCGTCACTACGACTTCTCGTTTTCGAAAACCGTTTGTACCATAGGTTTTCGTTTCATCAATCCACTTTATTTTTCCTGCTACTTCCATAGTTTGTTTTGTATTAAAACAAAAATAACAAAACTTTTTTCGGTCATAGCGTGAAGTACTATCAATTTATCAAATTCATGTATATTCGTGAGGAATCCATGTGTATGAAGCTCCTTCGCATCTTAAAAAATCAACGAAAAAATAGCGGATACTTTTTTGCATTTATTGTTGTTGCTTTGATTTTATGGAACACCAATCTGTTATTTCAAAATTTAAGTAAAGAACAGAGGACCAAGATGGAGCTATGGGCAATGGCGCAAGAAGAATATATTGAAAATCAAAGTTTTAGCAATCTAACTTTTGAGGTTCTGCAGCGTTCTGGAATCAATCCTATGATTCAAGTGGATCAAAATGATAAAATTTTAGAGATTCGAAATGTAAACTGGGATGAGAAAAAGCAGGATTCTACTGCTTTATATAAAATTTTAGCCCAGATAAAAAAGGAAAATGATCCTATCATAATTCAATACAAAGACGAAACAGGGGCGTTAATGATTAATCAAAAGCTTTATTATGGAAATTCAGAAGTCCTAAAAAAGCTACAGTATTATCCCCTTGCCCTTTTACTGATCATCTTTTTATTTGGAACCGTATTATACTTTGTATTCAAAACAGCCAAAATTGCTGAGCAGAATCGATTATGGGCAGCAATGGCAAAGGAAACGGCACATCAAATTGGAACTCCACTGACCTCCATGATGGGGTGGATCACCCTATTGAAAGAAAAACAAAAAGACGCTGATCCTATTTTAGAAATTGAAAAAGATATAGAACGGTTAAAGGTTATTACTGATCGCTTTTCTAAAGTGGGTTCTAATCCAGAATTGACTCCCTGGGACCTTGTAGATACTATTAATCAAACGGTAAGTTATCTTCAAAAAAGAAGCTCAGAGCATGTCCACTTTACCTTAGATATTCCGAAAAATAAAATAATAATTCCTTTTAATACCCAATTGATTAGTTGGACTATAGAAAATTTAATCAAAAATGGGATCGATGCCATGAAAGGAAAGGGAACATTAAGCCTTATTGTTAAAGAATTTGATCATTACGTTGAAATCCTTATTTCAGATACTGGAATGGGAATGAAAAAAGAGGTGACTTCCAAAATTTTCGATCCTGGGTTTACAACAAAATCTAGAGGGTGGGGACTGGGTCTTTCTTTGGCCAAGCGAATTGTTGTTGACTATCATGATGGAAAAATCAGTGTAGCAAAAACAACTTTAGGTAAAGGAACACAGTTCAGGATTATTTTAAACAAAACAACTTAAGAGTCTTTTGCTAAATTAAAACAGGAGGCGATTGCTTTTGCAGTAGCTTCCATTTCTTCGCCCGTTAGTTCAATTCGCTTCTGAAAGGTTGCGTCTTCCATCGTATTTAATGGAATTAAATGAACGTGAGCGTGAGGTACCTCAAGGCCTATAACGGTCATACCAACACGATTACAGCTAATGGATTGTCTAATTGCTAAAGCTACTTTTCTTGAAAAAGACATCAATTGTAAATAGGTGACTTCAGGAAGATCAAAAATTTTGTCAACAGCCACTTTTGGAACACATAATACATGTCCTTTTGTTGTGGGCTGAATATCTAAAAATGCATAGCAATAGGTGTCTTCAGCAACTTTATAGCTTGGAATTTCTCCTGAAATAATTTTAGAAAAAAGGGTGTCCATCAGGAGCGAGAAATTGAAATAACTTCCAATTCTATGCTGCCATTAGGAACAGAAATAACCGCAATTTCTCCAACTTTTTTTCCTAAAAGACCCTTTCCTATAGGAGAATCAACAGAGATTTTGCCTGTCTTTAAATCGGCTTCACTTTGAGCCACCAAAGTATACTTCATACTTCCCCCATTTACTTTGTTTTTTACTTCAACCGTTGAAAGGACTAAAACTTTGGAGGTGTCTAGTTCGGATTCATTTATAATACGCGCATTGGATAATACATTTTCCATTTTAGCAATATGCATTTCCAACATTCCTTGCGCTTCTTTTGCTGCGTCATATTCTGCATTTTCACTCAAGTCTCCCTTGTCTCTTGCTTCTGCAATTGCCTGAGAAGCTTTAGGACGTTCGATATCCTTTAGATGATTTAACTCAGCGCGTAGTTTTTTTAAGCCTTCTTCTGTATAATAAGATACTTTACTCATGTTTTCTACGTTTTCTATTATAAACAAAAAATCCTCCTACTGGTGGATTCATAACAAATATAAACAATTGCAACAAGTCATTAAAACAATTTGGCATTCGAGATTTGGATTAACCCTCAGCTTATTCCTCTTTTTTAGCTGTGGGAAAAAAGAGTTACAACGGAACCCCTATCTAGTAGATGTCCGTTTTCAAAGAGAAATCAACCTTAGCCTGCCTTTATATAACCAATTGAATTTTGTGGGGGGAAGCTTTTTAATCGAAGATGTTGGTATAAATGGAGTCTTAGTATTTAACTTGAACGGTACCTCCTACTTAGCTTGGGAAGCCACATGTCCCAATCATTTACCAGAAGCCTGTTCAAAATTGAGTATTGAAGGTGTATTAGTAAATTGTAGTTGTGAAGAATTTCAATATAGTTTAGCGACAGGACAGCTTTTAAATCCAAGTGAAAATTTAAATCCTCCACAAGGATTACTTTTTTATCAAGTTCAAAATTATAATGGTATTTTGAGGGTTAGTAATTAATTTTTCTATCAAATGAAGTTTCAAGAAAAAAATACAAAAAAGAGAAATCAACCTATTTGGCTTGTTCTATTTTTATTACTCAGCAATATAACCTTAGGGCAATTATTAGAAATAGATTACAGTAAAACCAAAAGAGAAGAGAGTCGTTTTCGTGTGCATTTTATCAGACAGGGAATTATTGGTGTCAGTAGTTTACAGCATCTTGATCTGAGTGCCGAAGTATTTAAAATACGTTACGACAGTAAAAAAGGAGCCCATGTTTCATTTACAGTATATAGCACCCAAACCATTTGGAGAGGCAATAAAGTTGATGCACTAAACACTTTTGACTTCATAATGAATCCCATTGGTGGAACTGCAAACGGAAATTTTTTTACTAGCTTTTCTGTTTCCAAAACAGACAATTCAAATTCAAAAATTGGTTTTTCATTAGGAACAAAATGGGTGGAGGGGCCACCTCTTCCTGATTTTAGAAACAGTACTTTTTTTGATAATTACAGCCGCTTGGGTTGGATAAATCAACGTTTATTAGCTGAAGATCCTCTAAAAAATTCAAGCCTCTACTTTTGGAGTTTCCCACACTTACAATTACACCAATCAAGTGAAGTAAATAGAAAACTTTTTTTCAATGAGGAGCTGCCCGCTCTTGCTTATGGCTACGGAATTGAATTAGGTTTAGAGTACAACTCCAAACTCAAGCTGATTTTAATCGGACAGCAACTCATCAATGCCACTTCAAACAGTGACTTTGGGAAACTTGTTTTACGCCTTTCTTTGGCATATCGATTTTAAAAGATAAGTTTCAAGCCGCTTAAGAAATGTAGCCCTGCTTGTGGATAATAACCCGCACCTTCAATCGTTGTTGTTTGACCTGGTGAGGTCCAATCATCATCATACGTATAAAAATAACCATTCGACAGATACTTTAGATTGAAAATATTATTGATCGTAGTTGACCATTGAATTTCTTTAACCCACTTCTTTGGCTGCCACGAAAAAACGGCATTTATATCAGAGATAAAATAAGAGGGCAAACTAGAGTTTTCTGAGTTAATATTTCCCATATACTGTTTCCCAACATATTTCGATAATAAACCAACTTGAAAGTGAGTAGATGGAGCATAAACTAGAGCATTCCCTCCCACGATATTGGGAGAATACGCTAACTGAGTTTTTCCTAGGCTTTGAAGAATTCCATCTCTTTTAAAATAAAAATCCAAATTTTGATTGCTGCTCACTGCAAGATTTGGCTTAAACAACCATTGATCTGCCAATTGTATTGTAGCCTCAATTTCAATACCTACACGTCTACTTTTCCCGACATTCTGACGAATGGGAGCTCCTACCTCATCTATGGCTCCTGTTAATACTAACTGGTCCTGATATTCCATCCAATATAAATTGGCTTGGGCTTGAATTTTTTCTTTTTTCATTCTCCATCCCAATTCAAAATCATTTAATTTTTCGGGTTTTGGGCTTCCATTTTCATAATCTGTCCGATTCGGTTCTCGTTGCGCTTTAGCATAGGAAAAATAAAGGTTCTGCTTTTGAGAAAGCATGAAGGTAAGCCCCGCTTTAGGATTAAAAAAAGCAAACTGATCATCTACAGAAAAATCTTGTGGCCCAGAGACGGTACCGTCAACATTGTAATCAATCCCACGAAATTGTAGGTCTAAAAAACCGGTCAATTTTGAAGTGAGCTTTTGTGTGGCTTTAGCAAAAAAGCTCCCTTCTGTTTTTATCCCTTGACTTTCATAAAAACGATGATTTGGTTGGGTATCTCCAATTGTTTGCCCCCAAAGTAAATTTCCAAAATGATCTCCAATATATCGACTGTAAAGACCTCCAAAGTTCATTGTTAAGTCAGAGGTTTCATAATTTAGCCCTAAAGTCAATACATAGTAATCGTTATCCAGCCATTTTTGAGAAATATTTTCTGAGCTTTCAATTGAAGTTTCACCAATATTATATGGGTCAAGCTGTAAATAATTAAAAGATGTATTTCCTACAAAACTTATGTTTTGGTCCTGCCATAGATCGTTATATTCTTCATAAAACCCCCGCCCATACGTATAGTTTAACCCTAGAGAAACGCTCCAAATGGAATTGATTTTTTCATCCCAATGCAATTGATAATGATCTTGGGTATAATCATCCACTTGATTGTCATAAAAACCCGTAAGATTCCCACTTGAGTCGTAAATTTCTCCCGCAGGATTGTAAGTTCTACTGGTTGCTAAAGTTTGTGCGTCAACACCATACCAAGACTGATAAGTAACCTCGTGACCTCCAAAAATGAGTGCCTTAATCAAGGTATTATTATCTTGGAAAGCAGCCTGAAAAAAATAGGCGTCTAAATTAGATGCTGCACGATCTATATAGCCGTCAGAATTAATTTTTGACAATCTTCCCGAAAAAGAAAAATTATCATTTAACACTCCCGAAGAAAATTGAAAGGTGTTTTTTAGTGTATTAAAGCTTCCTATGCTACTCGATAATGATGTGAATGCATCTTGCTGCACTCCGGATGTTTCAACGTTTAAACTTGCCCCAAAAGCCGCAGATCCATTAGTTGAAGTCCCAACACCTCTTTGCAATTGAATTTGTTGAATAGAGGAAGCGAAATCGGGTAAATTAACCCAAAAAGTACCTTGCGATTCGGCATCATTATAAGGAATTCCGTTGAGGGTTACATTTACTCGTGTTGCATCACTTCCTCGAACACGAATACCTGTATATCCAATTCCAGCCCCTGCATCACTTGTGGTAACTACAGCTGGCAAATAATTTAATAATATAGGGATGTCTTGTCCTAAATTCCTCGAAGCAATATCTTTTTGGGTCACGTTTGTAAACGTTACGGGGGTATTTTGTTTCGCTCGTATTCCAGTTAATTTTACTTCTTGTAAACTAATCGTGGGAAATGAATCTAAGGGAGTTTCTTTTTTTTTCAATTCCTCTTGTGCAGACACTCTAAAGACAAGAGTGGTAAGCAAAAAACATAATCGTATTATTTTCATTCGAATGTATTAGATTCAAATAAAAGGGGTAATTATTCTGATTTAAAAAATTTAAACTAATGTTATTTTCCCTTGGCAGCATTACCTGCCCAGGTTCAATGGGTGTGATCTCAGCCTTACGGCACCCCTTTGAGATTGAGTACAAATATATTTAAAAAAGATCTGATTATTGAATTAAATCAGCTGCTGTTTTTACAGGATGAAACGTATCTGGAGGAAGCTCTATAAAAACGGTGTTCCATTGTGCCATTCCTCCATTCCATAGTCCTGGCCATTCTAGAATTTTAATATTAAAATCCTCTGCCTTTTTATTGCTTACCATAAATCGCTGTTCATCCCTAAAGTCATACAAAGAGAATTTTTCTCCCTTAAAATTAGTAATCCCACAGACCATCATCACTGGGTTAAAATGAGTACTCTCCTCAATTGCCTCTAGATGTTCTTCTATAGAATGATCTAATTCCACCCCTTCAATTATTTGTAAACTTTTCCCTCGTGGTTCTGTTTTCCAAAAAGGACCTCCTCCTTTTTCACCTTTATTTGGGATCATTCCACAGACTCTTATTGGACGATTCAGATAGTCGTAAAGAGCTTGGAATTTGAGCTTATCTTTTGCATTTATAATGTATTCTTGATCAAAACATTCTTTGATGAAACTTTCTATCGCCTCTAATTCTGATTTTTCCTTGTGTACTTCCAGGTGATTTAAATGCTTGAACAATCTTTCTTGAATACTCAATAATTTTCCCGCCAAAATTTGTTGCCAACGTTTACTCGAATGATTCTTTTCTCCTATTAGAGTATTATCAATATTTTTAATCCAAACACAATCTGCATCCAAAAGGTTTAGATTTTCTAAAAGAGCTCCGTGCCCCCCTTTTCTGAAACTAATAACACCTTCCTCATTTCTTACCCACGTGTTTTTTTCATCGAGATATGGAGTGTCTGTCAATCTATTTTGAAACGAATATTCTACTTTTAAAAATTCATTTACCGCTGTACTTTGTAAAGCTCTAAATTGCTCTTCAGCCTCTTTAAATAAAATTCTATGTTCTTTTGAAATTGTAAAATGTAAATAAACAGGTCCCTTTTTATCAATTATCTCAATAGCTTCAATCAGTTGAGCGTAAAAAGGAGTTAATTCTTGACCTGTTTCATCTACAAAAAAGGGAATTAATGCCTTAGGAAATTGAGAAAATTTAAGTCTTTCATCAAATAAAAGAGTTTGTACAAAGGCATTAAAAAATCCTTCTGTAGAACTTACTTCAGGAAATTTTTCTAATGAAATTTGAGCCTGAACAATCCCATAGAAAGGGAGTTTTTTTAAATTATGATAAATTAGTTTTAATCCTCTTCCTTGCTCAGATTCCAAATAAGAATTAAGCGCAAAGTTTGGATTTTTTTTTGCATTCCAATATTCAAAAAAAGGACTAAACATTCTACTTGCTGCTCCTGAAGCAGGAATAAACTTTATCCAGTTAAGGGCACCATCTTGATTATTAAAAAAAGTAAGTGCTTTTTCTTCTTCCTCAAGACTCAGTTGAGAAATTCCTTTGTTATGAATTGTGGCAGGCGTAATTCCAGAGAGAAAAGGAGCTCCTCGTTGTAAACTCTCCCATTGCCTCTGAACTAACTCAACGGAACGTCCTTCAACCTGTAATTTTTTTTGATCTTCTGATGTAATCATATTCGACCTGGTAAATTTAAGGATTCCAGTGTTTTAATGGCTCGTTTCATTCTTTTTTCGTGTGATCCTTTTAGGTGTGTATAAGGAACTTCTTTCTGCTTTAAAAGACCTTCAAAGTGGCTGAGCATTTCAATTCTCGACTCTGGTCGATCCCTAAGATCATCGGCTTCCCATGGGACATCTATATGGGTCAAAAAATAATAATCATACTCAAATTCATTTGCCCACATCTTCAATTGGGGGTCGCAATATCCATCAAAATGTGTTTCTGACCATGCTTGTGTAACCAATACATTTGTATCACAAAAAAGAAAGCGTTGTGATGTGGACAAGGCTTCATTTTCAAGCGTTAATTGCCCTTCAGCTATTATTAATAAATCTTCTAGGGTGCACTGCTCCTGATTAGCATCCCACTTTTCTTGTAAATATCCTCTAGCAAATTCTGGTACCCAGCTACTCTTATAATGTTTTGCTAAAGATTTTGCAAGAGTTGTTTTACCTGTAGATTCAGGGCCAAATAAGACAATTCTCAAGCAATTGGTTTGCTGTTGTTTAAGATTTTTTTCCATTGGATATAACCAAAGATTGCAATAATTGTAAAGATAATGTACTGTAAGCTTGTCAGCCCTAATTCCTTAAACAAATAAAGTGGTATCGAAATAATGTCACCTACGATCCAAAAAATCCAATGCTCTATTTTTTTTCTTGCCATAAGCCACATTCCAACAAAAAATAATGCTGTGGTAAAGGTGTCAAGAGGTGCCGACCAATCTTTCCATTTGTCAAACAAAATGTATATCCCTCCTACAAATAAAAGTATGATCATAAAGAGAATAAACCACACCCTCTTTTCTTTAGAATTCATTCGGGCAATGGGATGCTCAATTTTCCCTTCTTTTCTTCGAGTCCAAAAATACCAACCATAAATACTCATGATAAAATAGTAGGCATTGATCATAAAATCTCCTATCAAACCCGCTTGGAGTAATAAATAAACGAAAATCCCGGTTGAGATCATACCGCTTGGGTATACTAAAATATTATCCTGTTTTGCGAACCAAACACTTACTAATCCCAAGACAACAGCAACAAGCTCTAAAGTTATGTGCAAAAGAGAATAGTTTTCATAAGGTGCAATTAAAAAATCAAAAATCGGGTTCATACTTGCTACGGTCTCCTTTAACTAATTTTAATTGTAAAATAACTGCATCTTCTTTTTCAAAAACGGTTTTAATTTTAGGTATTAAAAAATTCATTACTTGATCATACTCTCCATATAATTGAGTACTTAACGGATTTTCTAAAACGGTAAAATCGGTATTACGGATGGATTTTATAAAGGCTTTTATAGTAGGAATATAATCGTCTTTCAACGGAGTTAAGGTTAGTTCAACTGAGAGTTTCATAGGTTTATTTTTTTTGGTCTTGCAACGGTTAAACAATAGGTGGGAAAATAACGAAAATCAAGTTCATATTTCCACTGTTTTTCATTGTGAAAAATGAGTCCTTCCCCTTTTTTTGAATCGGATTCAAAAGGCTCAATTAATAATTGGGTATTGAATTGAATACCTGATGTTTTATATACTTTATATAGCGCTTCCTTGGCTGTCCAAATTTGAGTTAGAAATTTAATGTCCGATAGTCTAGCTATTTCTGTAGTCTCCTTTTGATGTAAAAAACGAGGGGCAATTTTAATTATCTTTTCTTGATAATGCTCTAAGTCTATCCCTACTGGAATTTGAGATAAACCGACTGCAGCAACATTTTTGGTATGGGTAATAGAAAGGTATCTCCCATCCGTTAAATAGGGAGCCCCCTGAGCGTCATATTGATGCATTTGTGGCTCAATCTCAAAGGATTTCAATAGTTGTCGGATTGCTAAATAGCCCTTTCTATGCACTTCACTTTTACGTTTAGAAAGTCGCATTAGAGCTTCGGGGGAAAGTACCAACCCATCGGTTAACTCCGCTTCGGTTTCGGTAATTTCCCAAACCCCTATTTCAAGTTCACTCTCAATAATCTCTTTGTGGGTTATTGGCATTTTATTTTACTTAGAAAGGTTGTACTTTTGCATTCTAAAATAACAAAGGTACAATTATGGAATCGAATACATCAACACCGCAATCGTATAAAGTCAAAGACATTTCTTTGGCAGAATGGGGAAGAAAAGAAATTTTATTAGCCGAAAAAGAAATGCCTGGTCTTATGGCTTTACGACAAGAATACGGCCCTTCACAGCCTCTCAAAGGAGCGCGAATTGCAGGATGTTTACACATGACTATTCAGACCGCCGTCTTAATTGAAACCCTTGTAGTCTTGGGAGCAGATGTAACCTGGAGTTCATGTAATATCTTTTCAACTCAAGATCATGCCGCAGCAGCAATTGCAGCCGCTGGAATTCCTGTTTATGCATGGAAAGGAATGAACGAAGAGGAGTTTGATTGGTGTATTGAACAAACTTTATATTTTGGTGATGACAAACAACCACTCAACATGATTCTTGACGACGGGGGTGATTTAACGAATATGGTATTGGACCGTTTCCCTGAGATGGTCGATGGCATCAAGGGTCTTTCTGAAGAAACAACTACGGGAGTTCACCGTTTATACGAACGTGTAAAGAAAGGCACGTTGCCCATGCCCGCCATAAACGTTAACGATTCTGTTACTAAATCCAAATTTGATAATAAATACGGGTGTAAAGAAAGTGCGGTAGATGCTATTCGTCGTGCTACTGATGTTATGCTTGCAGGAAAACGAGTTGTGGTTTGTGGCTATGGAGATGTAGGAAAAGGAACTGCTGCTTCTTTTAAAGGAGCTGGCGCCATTGTTACGGTAACTGAAATTGATCCTATATGTGCGCTTCAAGCCGCTATGGATGGTTTTGAAGTAAAAAAATTGTCTAACGTAATTGGTAATGCAGATATCGTTTGTACCGCTACAGGAAATAAAGACATCCTCAAAAAAGAATCTTTTCTAGCGCTAAAGGACAAGGCAATTGTGTGTAATATCGGTCACTTTGATAACGAAATAGACATGGCTTGGTTAAATGATACTTACGGTGGTTCAAAATCAGAAATCAAACCTCAGGTGGACTTATATACCCTTGAAGACAATAAACAAATCATCGTTTTAGCAGAAGGACGTTTAGTAAACTTAGGTTGTGCTACGGGTCATCCTAGTTTTGTGATGAGTAATTCATTTACCAATCAAACGCTTGCACAACTTGAATTATGGCTTCACTCTGATAAATATGAAAATGATGTGTATATGTTACCCAAACATTTAGATGAGAAAGTAGCTGCACTCCACTTAAGTCATTTAGGTGTTGAATTGGAATCACTTTCTGAAGAACAAGCCGATTATATTGGTGTTACAGTAAAAGGGCCTTACAAACCAGAATATTACAGATACTAAACTTAGCTTTTTTAAGCTATACAAAGCCAGAACTTTTTCTGGCTTTTTTTATTGTATTTTAGTTTCAATAAAAACCTTTTAGCCATGCGTCAATTTTCTCTTTTATTTTTTATTGCTTCTCTTTTATGCCTAGTTTCCTGCAAGCCTGAAATTACATTCGAATCTCAAGGATTTGATTCTGAAAAAATTGCCGTTTTTCAAACTTTTATTGCAGAAGAAATTAAGTCTGGAAAAATTGCAGGAGCCGAAATATTGATTGCTAAAGATGATGCCATTGTTTTACATGAAGCTCAGGGTTTTGCTGATTTAACAACTCAAAAACCGTTATCGAAGAATAGCATTTTTTACCTTCAATCCATGACTAAACCTATTATTAGTGTTGCCATCATGCAATTGGTAGAAAAAGGAATGCTCTCCCTTGAAGATCCCATTGAAAAATTTATTCCTGAAGCAACCGGACTCCAAATAATCCTTGATCCTGAAGAAGGAATGCAGGGAGAAAAAGTCCCTTTGAAGGAGTCTATTACAATTCGACATTTATTGTCTCATACCGCTGGGTTTTCTCATGGTTTGGGAACAAACAAAATGGAATTGGAGTTGTATTATTCTCTTTATGGTCCACCACTTCAAATGTCAGAAAATCCACATAAAACCATTGAAAGTAGAGTTAAAGCATTAGTAGCAGCACCCTTAATTGGTTCCCCTGGAAAGCAATGGTATTATAGCGCCAGTCCTGATATCTTAGCGCTTATTGTTCAACGCGTTTCGAAACAAAGCCTTCCAGACTATTTAAAAGCAAAACTTTTTGATCCTCTTGGGATGAATGACACCGGATATAATGTCCCTGATGCTGAAAGAAATCGTGTAATGTCTGTGCACATTCATGATCAAACAGGGCAGTTAATTACATTTGCAGAACAAATACCAACTCGTGGAAATACCGTCTATGGAGGTACACATGGTCTTTTTTCTACGGCGCAAGATTATCTACGTTTTTGCCAAATGATTTTAGGCAATGGCACGCTGAATAATCAACAGATTTTAAAACCTGAAACTATTGCATTAATGTCGCAAGACCAAACAAATGGTGTTTTTGAAGCGCCAGGGAAAGGTTTTGGATTGGGGTTTGAAGTGATTTTAGATCCTATAGCTGAAGGGTATGAAAACAAAGGACAGCTTTCATGGGGGGGCTATTTTAGAACCCATTTTTTCATTCATCCCGAACAAGATCTTGTTGCAATATGGATGACACAAATATTACCTTATTCGAATGAATATGGGGATGCGCTAAGAGAAAATGTATATGGCGCTCTATTAGAGCCATAAAAAAAACCTACAGTTCTCACTATAGGTTTTGATGTAATCAATATCTGTTTTTACTATGCCTGAAAAGGCTCAATAGAAACATACGATTTATTGTCTTTCTTTTTAGTAAACTTTACTAATCCATCCACTTGAGCGTGAAGGGTATGATCTTTACCAAGATAGACATTTTCACCTGGATTATGAGCAGTACCACGTTGACGGATAATAATATTTCCAGCACGTGCCGCTTGACCTCCAAAAATTTTAACTCCTAAACGTTTCGAGTGAGACTCTCTACCGTTTTTCGAACTACCTACTCCTTTTTTATGTGCCATGATACAATGGTTTTGGATTTATTTATTTAGATAATGCTGTAATTAAATCTGCTTTTTTCATCGCAGAAATACCTTCAACACCTTTTTTCTTAGCTTCTGCTTTTAGTTCAGCTACCGTCATTTTACTGTAATCGACTGCTGCTGCCTTGGGTGCCGCTTTTTTAGCTGCAGGCTTTGCTGCTGCTTTTGCTTTTGCCTCAGCGGGTTTTGCTTTAGCTGCTTCAGGCTTGGCTGCTTTTTCCGTTTTGGCTTTTGCACCAGAAGCTTGGATGTTTTCAATCACCAATTCTGTTAAAGCTTGACGGTGTCCGTTTTTGACACGGTATCCTTTACGTCGTTTTTTCTTAAAAACGATCACTTTATCACCTTTGAGGTGACCGATCACTTTTGCTTCAACAGAAGCTCCAGTGATAGCCGGGGCGCCAAGAGTCACTTTTTTTCCATCGTCTAGCAAATAGACTTTATCGAAAGAAACTTTCGCTCCTTCTTTGTCTGCTAAACGGTGTACAAAAAGCTTTTGGTCTTTTGCAACTTTAAATTGCTGCCCTGCTATTTCTACAATTGCGTACATTTTAGTTTATTTTAATGGACGGCAAATATAGGATTATTTTTAATAAAAAACAATGTCTTTTTAATCCTTACTGTTTATCTACAGCGTACTTCCCAGCCCCTGAAAAATAAATAAAGATGAAGGTAATAAGATATAGAAATGATTTTTCTTTCTTTCCAAAAGGATCTCCGTCATGGGCGATAATAAAAGCAACTAACATATTTAGGGCGGCAAGAAGGGCAAACCAGCGTGTTTTCCATCCTGCAATTAAAAATAAAGGTGCAATAAACTCCGCAATAGTACATAGAATTAAAGAGGCCGTTGGTCCAATTCCAATAGGGTCTCCAAAGCTAAAATCTCCAGCTAAAATTTTCATGAACTTCCCATAACCATGAGTTAGCATACCTATACTTATCCCTAGGCGTAAGAATAATAATCCGAAATTTAACGCGTTTGTTTTCATTATTTGAGGTTTTAATTTAAACTAAAGATAGCCATTATTTATAAAAATGAAGTGACCGTTTTTTCTATAGCTTCTTTGAATTTTGTTTTTGGGGACCACCCCAATTCCTTTTTTATTTTAGAAGCATCTATCGCATAACGAAAATCATGCCCTAAGCGATCTGTAACATAGGAAATAAGAGAAAGAGAAGCGCCCTCATTGCGGCCTAATAATCGGTCTGTGACTTCAATTAATGTGTGTACCATATCAATATTTCGAATCTCATTGTTTCCACCAATAGCATAGGTTTCACCTATTCTCCCTTGGTGTAAAATAAGATCAATGGCAGTTGCGTGATCTTCGACAAATAACCAATCCCGTATATTTTCTCCTTTTCCATAAACAGGTAGCGGTTTGTTTTCTACAATATTTTTTATGAATAAAGGAATGAGTTTTTCTGGGTATTGTGCGGGGCCATAATTATTGGAGCAATTGGAAAGCACTACCGGCAAATCATAGGTGTGAAAATACGCCCTCACAAAATGATCTGATGCTGCCTTTGAAGCCGAATAGGGAGATCTGGGATCATAGGCCGTTTCCTCCGTAAAAGCGCCTTCTTTTCCTAAACTACCAAAAACCTCATCTGTTGAGATGTGATAAAAGCGTTTATTAACCAGATCATCTTTCCATTGGTTTCGTGCTGCTTCCAATAAATTCAAAGTCCCCATCACATTGGTTTGGGCAAAACCAAGTGGATTTTTAATTGAATTATCTACATGGGATTCGGCAGCTAAATGTACTACCCCATCAAATTGATGATGGTCAAATAAAGCCTTAACAATACTCGGGTCTATAATGTCCCCTTGAACAAAAGTATAATTCGGTGCATTGGCAATATCCGCTATATTATTCAAATTTCCTGCATAAGTAAGCGCGTCCAAATTCACTATCTGCGTATTTGGATATTTGTTGACCATCCTTCGGACAACATGCGAACCTATAAATCCAGCTCCCCCAGTTATTAATATCGTTTTAAAAGCTTCCATCATTTTTTAAAATTTGTATACATTTTTTTAAACTTTCCTGCCACGTTGGAATGGTAACTCCCAATTCTTTTTCAATACGTTCCGTATTCAAGATACTGTAATTTGGACGTTTTGCTAACGTTGGATAGGCTGAAGTTGAAATGCCTTGAATTATGGTTTTACACTCTAATTCATTTACAATAGCGTCAGCAAATACTTTCCAATTACAAACGCCTTGATTGGCATAATGCAAAATAGGAAAGGTATGCAGGGTATCGTTTGAAAGGAGCTTAAGAACGGTTCTTGCCAAATCAATTCCATAGGTGGGTCTTCCCCATTGATCATCAACAACCTTTAATTCCTTTTTATCTTTTACCAGGTGGGCTATCGTTTTAACAAAGTTTTTCCCAAAAGGACTAAATAACCAGGAGATTCTGATTGTTACATTCTTACAACTGCTTTTTGAAAGATGTACTTCCCCTTTCAATTTTGAGTTTCCATAAATCCCTATTGGATTTGTTGCCGCCTCCTCAGGATAAGGTTCAGAAGAATTTCCATCAAAAACGTAATCTGTAGAAAAATGGATAATCGAAAGTTTTTTCTCCTCTGCAAAGTCAATTAGATTTCGAAGTCCTTCAGTATTGATTTTAAACGCACTCTCTTCCTCTTTCTCCGCCTGATCAACATTTGTGTAGGCAGCGCAATTGATAATGCCATCAAAAGGATTTTTGCTATAAAAATTTGCAAGGGTTTCCGATCGTGTAATGTCTACTTCGTTTCTAGAAGTAAAAAATAAATTTATCGCAGGTGATTCTTTAGCAACCGCATGAAAGCATTGTCCCAGTTGACCTGACCCACCTGTTACTAGATAACTAGGCATAAAGGTCTATATTATAATCAAAAAGGGTAGCCTCTGCAAGGGTAGGATGCTTTTTATCTTTCTCAGATTGAATCCATTGTGATTGGGGTATTTGCCAATCTATCCCTAAAGCAGGATCATCTGGGGTAATGCTTCCTTCACTGGCAAAATTATAATATTGATCTACTTTATACATAAAAATAGACGTCTCACTTAACGTTATAAATCCATGAGCAAATCCTCTGGGGATAAAAAGTTGTAACTGATTTTCTGCGCTTAATTCAAAACTAAAATACTGTCCAAAGGTGGGAGATCCTTTACGTATATCCACAACCACATCCAATACGCTTCCTTGAATCACACTAACTAATTTTGTTTGACTAAAGGGGGGTAATTGATAATGTAAGCCCCTTAAAACTCCTTTTTTGGAATGGGTAAGATTGTCTTGACAAAACATTGTTTTTTTCCCTAAAACTTTTTCAACTTCTCGTTCATTAAAACTTTCCATAAAAGAGCCTCGTTCATCTAAGTGAAGGGTGGGCTTTAAAATAAAAACCTCCTTGAAAGGAGTAGTTTTGATATTCATGATGGATCGTTTAATTGAAGCTTAAAGTTATGATTTATCGCTGTATTTTTTTAATAAATAGATTCCGTATTCTGTTTGTTTCATTTTTTCTGCACCTTCCAAAAGTTGCTCTTTTGTGACAAACCCTTTTTCAAAAGCTATTTCTTCAAGACATCCTACTTTAAGACCTTGCCGTTTTTCAATGGTATGAATAAATTGTCCCGCTTCCAATAAAGACTCATGTGTTCCTGTATCCAGCCAAGCGAAACCTTTACCCAAAACTTCTACCTGAAGATTTCCATCTTCCAAATATTTTTGATTTACAGCCGAAATTTCTAGTTCACCCCGCTCTGAAGGTGTGCTTTGTTTTGCAATTTCAATGACAGAATTAGGATAAAAGTACAAGCCTACCACGGCTTCATTACTTTTTGGATTTTCAGGTTTTTCTTCAATAGAGGTGGCTTTCCCTTGATCATCATATTCAATAACTCCATAACGTTGGGGATCATTGACAGTATATCCAAAAATAGTCGCCTTCGAACCAAGACTTGTTCTTTGTTTGACCGCTTCTAGTTGTTTTGAAAAATCTACACCATAAAAAATATTATCTCCTAATATCAGACAAACCGCTTCCTCTCCAATAAATTCTTCTCCCAACAGAAAGGCCTCTGCCAATCCGTTGGGCTTTGGTTGAGCTTTATATTGCAAACTAATTCCCCATTGACCTCCATCGCCCAATAACCGTTCATACTGCCCCAAATCTTCTGGAGTACTAATCACTAAAACTTCTCGAATCCCTGCCTGCAAAAGTACCGACAAGGGATAATACACCATAGGTTTATCATAGACAGGTAATAACTGCTTAGAAACGCCTAGTGTGACTGGGAAGAGTCTGGATCCTGTACCGCCGGCAAGGAGAATGGCTTTCATGTGTAAATTTTTTTAAAGATAAGAAGGTTTTCTGTTTGTATTAAAAGATTTTTATTTTGACTACAGCCCGTAGTTATTTCAAAACTACTCTTTGTAATGCCTTGTATTTACTGACTTTATATGTTATTTAACATAAAAAATAACGTATATTTAAATGTAAATTTTAAACAAATTTACGTTAGAAAATTTTATTTAAAATGTTAAATGAACTTTGAAGTTAGTTATAATATTTACAAATAATATGAAAATTACACAATAAAAAATGCGTGATTACAACGATAAAATAGTTGCTAATGGTAGAGATCAAGGGGTATTACTCACTCAGATCTCTAACTATATAAAACAGGCGCCTCTAAGAAGACTTAAAAGAAGTGGCTCACTTGGTCTGTCCAATAATTCTATCAGGAATCTAAAACGTTTTTATGATTTAATTCAGGAATTTGAATCTGATTTTGGTCAATCGATCATGTTAGATACAATAGATCACATGTTAGTTAATGCGTTTAAAGAGTGGCTTTTAACTGAAAAAGAGTATTCACTTAATAACGCTGGCCTTCAATTAAAGCTTCTAAAAATGATTTGTAAAGAAGCTGAAAGAATGAGTATTAATGTAAATCCATATACCAGACACATAGAATCGTTTACTCAAAAAAGTAAAGATCGCGTTTTACAAACCATTTCATTTGAAGAAATAAAAAAGATAAAAGCGATTAGAAATTTACCTTCCACTCTTGAAAATGCTAGAAAATGGATACTGATTGGGCTTTATGTAGGCCAGAGGGTTTCTGATCTATTAGCCCTTAAACCATCACAGCTTAGATTCATAGAAAGTGGCGTTTACATAGATATTAATCAACAAAAAACTGATAAATATGTTACGGTTGGAGTGGTAGATAAAGAAGTCATTCAAATTTTAAAACAACGTTTTCCGTATGCTATTTCTGCGCAGTTATTTAACAGGCAAATCAAACAAATTTGTCAGATAGCGGGTATTTATGAAATGGTGATCGGTTACAAATTATGCTCTAAGACTAGAAGAAAAAAATTGGGTACACACCCAAAATATAGTCTTATTTCTTCTCATGATTTGAGACGTTCTTTTGCTACGAATTACTTTGGGAAAATTGAAACGCCCATACTCATGCAAATTACAGGACATTCAAAGGAAAGCACTTTTTTAAGTTATATAGGCTCGCAGGTTAATAAGGACACTTACGCAGATGCTTTTATGAAAATAGCGGCTACTTTGTAGGGTCTGGAGTATCGCTCCAGACTCCTTCCTTTTTTCTTTCAATAAGTTTGTCAAATGTAAATTCGTCTCTAACAGGTTTAGTTTTAGGAAGAATATAATTTGAAAGGCTTTGAAGAAGTTTTACCCTATCAGACATAGAGAGATCTTCTTGATGCATAATTAAATGATCAAGAACCCCTTCATAAAGAATTTCCATTTTTTCTTTAATATTGGGGTCTAGTAATTTTGACGGACCGCGCCTACTTTTTTGACCTGCTGCTTTTGCTGTTTTTGGATTAAATGGCATTTTGCAAATTTAGGCCAAAGGAGTAACAGTCTAAAAATCAATTACACTAAACTTTTTAACAATTTTCCTAACAAACCTTTAAAAGATGGTATTTATTAAGATTTGAATATGCCTTCCAGCTTTTCTAAAAGATTATTTCTGTCAAACTCTTTTTCGTAGTAGGCCCTTCCATTATTTCCCATTTCACTGCGCTTAGATTTATCCAAAGCCATTAATTCTTTTATGCCCTCACTTAATTTAAGCGAATCTTCTGCAGGTGAAGTTACGCCGCACTTAGCATCATTAACTATTTTAGCTCCTTCTCCATCAATTGAAGCAATAATAGGTTTTCCACATGCTAAATAAGATTGAATTTTAACCGGTATTGTAAGTGAGAAGATCTTATCTTTTTTTAATGAAACCAATAGTGCGTCTGCATGAGAAAAGAATTTAGGCATTTCAGTTGGGGGGAAAGCTCCCAAAAAATTAAAATATGAAGACCAAATAGGTAAAATAGCAAGGGTTTATTATTTTAAAGAAGAAAATTATACCGAAGGACAATTACTAGGAATTCAAAGATTAAACAGGGTAGAATATGGGATTCAAATTTTGGATGAAAATATAAAAAGTAAACGGCTAGCTTTAGTGCAACCGTTATCAAATATAGTATTGCTAGATTTTCTTTTTTGTGGTGCATGCCCCAACCCAATAAAAAAAGAGCAATAGTGGCAAGAGCAAAATTAACCCCATAGCTTGCCCATAAAAAAAGAATACGCGTTGGGTTAAGTTCACTTTGAACAAATAGCCCTAAAGGCATTAGAATAAAAAGAAGGGCAATATAAAAAGCGTTTTTTTTCATGGATTATTCCAAAATCTTTTGCTTTGTCTATAAATAAGCCATAATACCATGGAAAGCCCTATAACACTTGAGATTAAAGCAAAACTTGTAGAACTAAATTTTTGATCTAAAAAATTCAATTAATTCAA